>OGUN01000934.1_pt1 | contig 22790 bp, 22 predicted proteins | sample 1553621 | NCBI WGS metagenome assembly OGUN01 (sample SAMEA2580300, study PRJEB22360) | human gut metagenome | biome: human gut; feature: human-associated habitat; material: faeces | place: Denmark | collected 2008/2010
TATACGATTCTATCGGCATCGGTATCAGGTGAGCCTGTACAAGTGATTAAAGTTCTCCTATCGGGAGAATAGAAGAGTAGTTACATTAAAAATAAATAATAATAAATATGGTAAAAGTGAAGTATTTAATGGGCATGGCACTCAGTGTTGCGTTGATTTCCTGCGGGGGGACAGGAGACGGGTTTGTTGGAGAGAACGTAGAGTTTGCCCGTAAACAGATAGGAAAAGAGATTGAACTGATCGAGGCGAGCGGTAAGTTTATGAATCCGACTACGCTGAACTCGGACGGTTCTGTTTATTATTGTAACTTGGCGGATTGGCGCAGTGGTTTTTTCCCCGGTTCGGTTTGGTATTTGTATGAGTTGACAGGAGATAAGAGCCTGTTGCCTCTTGCACAAAAATATACGGAAGCGGTGAAAGATGCCAAAAACATCAAGTGGAACCATGATGTCGGTTTTATGATCTATTGCAGTTTTGGGAACGGTTTGCGTCTGACGGGCGATCCAGAATATAAGGAGGTGATTGTTGAGGCTGCCCGTTCCTTGTCCACCCGCTTCCGTCCGGTGGCAGGGATTATCCAGTCGTGGGATGTGGATAGAGGATGGATTTCGGAAAGGGGTTGGGAGTGCCCGGTGATTATCGATAATATGATGAACCTCGAACTGTTGTTTGCCGCTACACGGTTGTCCGGCGACTCAACTTTCTATAAGGTTGCCGTTTCGCACGTCGACCGCACTATGAAAGAACAATATCGTCCGGATGGCAGTTGCTATCATGTGGTGGATTACAGTATGAAAGACGGTTCCGTACGCAATCGCCATACGGCACAGGGATATGCGCACGAATCGGCGTGGAGCCGTGGACAAGCTTGGGGTATTTACGGTCTGACGCTGTGTTATCGAGAAACCGGAGACCGGAAATATCTCGATCAGGCTTTAAAAGCGGTTCGTTTTATGTTCAATCATAAGAATACGCCTGAAGACCTTGTGTTCTATTGGGATATGGATGCCCCGAACATTCCTAACGATTACCGGGATGCTTCAGCTGCCGCTTGTATCGCCTCCGCTTTGTATGAGATCAGTACGGTGGATGTGCCTGAACCGCAAACGTATAAGGCGTATGCCGACCGGATCATGGAAAGTCTGGCTTCTCCGACTTACCGGGCTGAATTGGGAACGAATGGAAACTTCTTGCTGATGCATTGTGTCGGAAGCATTCCGCATAATGGAGAAATAGATGTCCCGTTGAACTATGCCGACTATTACTTCTTGGAGGCTTTGAAGCGGAAACGGGATATCGAGCAGAAGGGCTCCAAAGGCTGCTAATTGCATCTGCAAAACCGGTTCGCGCCACAGGTACAAGTCGGTCCGTATCCGCCGTTTTGTATTTCGTCGCAGTACAGGTCGTACATTTTCATTTTGATTTGGTTGCTGATCCGACGAAATTCATTAGCAATGGATTCGGGCGTGCCTTTCGCACGTGCCGGGTTGTAGAAATTGCTATGTATCAGGTTGCGTACTTTTCCTGTGAAAGCAGGGCTGTTCTCTTCCGCATTTCTGCTGACGGTGATTACATAGTCCCAAGGTTCATCTATATATTCTTCTACAGCTTCTGGTTTATGATGGCTGATATCGATACCGGAGGATGCCAGTGTCTGGACGGCGAGCGGATGCACCTCTATGGCCGGACTGATTCCGGCGGAACAGACTGTGAGTGATTTGTCGAATGATTGCAACCAGCCTTGCGCCATTTGGCTAAGGCAGCTGTTGTCGGAGCAAAGAATCAATATTTTCATCGTTTTCTTTTTATCGTTACGGATGCAAAAATAATAAATGCCGGGCTTTGATGACTTTACAGTAAATTGATTTTGTTTATCGCATGAAAGATATTTTCTATATATGTTCGTTATTGTTTGCTCTGGCAGCTTGTCTCTTGTGAAAAACAGGTAGCCTCTTTTCCTGATCAATGAAGTTGTCGAATCTCTTTTACTGCCGCGTTTGCCCTATGCGTTTGTACTGGCTGGGATGCAGAAGAATTGGGTTAGTATTATATGTGACCGGTTGTTGTTATGCCCAGTCGGGAAAACCTGTATATGTTGTCCGTTATGTACAAACATAAGCGAATCACTGTTGGTGTGGAAATGGTCAACCCGTTTGTCGATAACTACAAGCGGATTAATGAAACCTGGAATTTCCAGTTTGGACGGAACTATCAGAGTGGTGGAAAGAAAATCTGGAATCAGGATACGGATACTGGCGTGATGAATACTTCCAAATAATGAATTTTTGCAGGCCTTGTCTTGTTCTTTTTATTATTTCGGCAATATTTCGTATATTTACAGCCTATTATGGCTTATGAGCAATTACCGCAGAGCCCGGGATGATGCAAAAGATTTGGATAGAGATATATGAGACCAGAAGATATTACTGAACAGGACGAAAACGGAAAAATAAAAGATACGGAAGGACAACTGGCTGCTGATGAAAACAGGAATGAGACTGTCGAAACAGAAGTAAGCCAGGAGACACATTCGGAATATAAGATACCGGGCAAATCGGAAAGCCGGGTGTCTTATCATTTGTCGGGTATGTATCAGGATTGGTTCCTCGATTATGCCTCCTATGTGATTTTGGAGCGTGCCGTTCCGCATATCAACGACGGGCTGAAACCCGTACAACGTCGAATTTTGCACTCAATGAAGCGGTTGGACGACGGACGCTACAACAAGGTGGCGAACATTGTCGGACATACCATGCAATTCCATCCGCACGGCGATGCTTCTATCGGTGATGCACTGATACAACTCGGACAGAAAGACCTGTTGATCGACTGCCAGGGAAACTGGGGTAATATCCTCACCGGTGACGGTGCTGCGGCTCCGCGTTATATAGAGGCGCGCCTCTCCAAGTTTGCGCTGGAAACGGTCTTCAATCCGAAAACGACTCTCTGGCAACTTTCCTACGACGGACGGAACAAGGAGCCGGTGACGCTTCCCGTCAAGTTCCCTTTGCTGCTGGCGCAAGGTGTGGAAGGTATTGCCGTAGGGCTTTCTTCCAAAATATTGCCGCATAATTTCAACGAACTTTTGGATGCCTCCGTCGCTTATCTGCGGGGGGAAGAGTTTACCCTGTATCCCGATTTCCAGACTGGCGGGTATATTGATGTCTCAAAATATAATGACGGCGAACGTGGAGGTTCCGTAAAAGTACGTGCCAAGATTACGAAACTGGACAACAAGACGCTTGTCATCAGCGAGATCCCTTATGGAAAGACAACCTCTACTTTGATCGAATCGATCCTGAAAGCAAACGATAAGGGAAAGATCAAGATCAAGAAAGTGGATGATAATACGGCTCGTAACGTGGAGATTCTCGTGCATCTGGCTCCGGGTGTATCTTCCGACAAGACGATCGACGCGTTGTATGCTTTCACGGATTGCGAGATCAGCATTTCGCCGAACTGTTGTGTCATTATGGACAACAAGCCGCACTTCCTGACGGTAAGCGATGTGCTGAAACATTCGACTGACGACACGCTGCATCTGCTCCGTACCGAACTGGAGATACAGAAAGGGGAACTGGAAGAATCGCTCTTCTTTGCCTCCCTGGAAAAGATATTCATCGAAGAACGTATTTATAAAGACAAGGAATTTGAGGAGGCGAAAGATATGGACGAGGCGATTGCTCATATCGACCGACGTCTCGATCTGTTCAAACCGCACTTTATCCGTGAAGTGACTCGCGAAGATATCCTGAAACTGATGGAGATTAAGATGGGACGTATCCTCAAGTTTAATACGGACAAGTGTAATGCGACTATTGCCCAATATAAGGAAGATATTGCCAAGATCGACGATCATCTGGCGCATATCGTCGATTATACGGCTGACTGGTTCATGATGCTGAAAGAAAAATACGGCAAGAACTATCCACGTATGACCGAGGTGCGCAACTTCGACACGATCGAGGCGACCAAAGTGGTTGAGGCGAATGAGAAACTGTATATCAACCGTGCCGAAGGATTTATCGGGACAGGTTTGAAGAAGGATGAATTTGTCTGCAACTGTTCCGACATCGACGATATTATTCTTTTCTATCGCAACGGTACATACAAGGTTGTGAAAGTGAGCGAGAAAATGTTCGTCGGAAGGGATATCCTTTACCTGAATGTGTTCAAGCGGAATGATAACCGCACGATCTATAATGTGATCTACCGAGATGGAAAGGTGGGTTATAATTATATCAAGCGTTTTGCCGTAACAGGTGTGACACGTGATAAAGAATATGACATTACCAAGGGAACGGAAGGTTCGCGTATCCTTTATTTCAGCGCCAATACCAATGGCGAAGCCGAGACGGTGAAAGTGATCCTGAAGCCGAAACCCCGCCAGAAGTTGTTGGTGTTCGAAAAGGATTTCAGCACGATCGCGATCAAAGGACGCGGTTCGATGGGGAATATCCTGACAAAGGCGGATGTGCATAAGATCAGCCTGAAGCAGAAAGGGAGTTCGACACTAGGAGGCCGTATGGTCTGGTTTGACCGTGATGTGTTACGCCTGAATTATGACGGGCGTGGAGAAGAGTTGGGCGAGTTCCAGAGTGACGATCTGATCCTGGTGATCCTTCAGAATGGCGATTTCTATACGACCAATTTCGATTTGAGTAATCATTACGAACCTGATATATTGAATATTGAGAAGTATGATGCGAATAAGGTTTGGACGGCAGCCCTTTACGATGCCGACCAGAAGTATTACTACCTGAAACGTTTCCAGCTGGAGGCTGGAAGCCGCAAGCAGAATTTTCTCGGCGAGAACCCGAAAAGCCGCCTGATGTTGCTTACCGACGAGGCCTATCCGCGAATCGAGGCAGTGTTTGGCGGGCATGACGCTTTCCGTGAACCGCTGGTGTTGGATGCGGAAGAATTCATTGCCGTGAAAGGATTCAAAGCGAAAGGAAAACGTATTTCGACTTTTGATATAGAGACGATCAACGAACTCGATCCCGTCCGTTTTGCTCCGGCGGAACAACCGCAGGAGCAGAATGACGACGATGGAGAGGATCCGGATCTCGATCTCGATCCGGATGCCGATAAGAGTAACTCGGATATTATTGATGAGATTACCGGGCAAATGAAGCTTTTTTGAGAATGAATAATTAAAAACGAATGATTTAGTGGCAACTGTTAAACGTCAACTATTAATTGTTAATTCCCTCTGCCTTCTCTTCTTTTGCCTCCCTTTCCCGGCAACCGCTCAGGCAGAGGACGTACCCCGCTCGATCAATGAGAGCACTATGGTTGGGATCGGCGGTTATAATTTGAGGGACACCTATTTATCGCCCAGTACGGACATTAATTATACGGGCTGGGTGGCACGGGTCCTCAATGAACGGATGAAGATCGTTCGGTTGGCAGACTATAATGTGTCCCGCCAGCAACTGATCAACGTGGAGTTCGGTTCGACCCGCAACGGCGCGGAGACGGCAAACGAATATGCCGGATTTGTGGACTACAGCCTGGGTTATCATTACCGTTTTCCGCAAGTGCTGTCTGGATTAAAGGTCTTGACCGGGGCATCCGCACGTCTTTCAGGTGGTTTTATCTATAATACGCGTAACAGTAACAATCCGGTTTCCGGCAAGGCGGATTTCGACTTGAATCTGTCAGCCATGGCGATCTATAATTTCAGGATCAAGGATTTTCCGCTTACGCTCCGTTATCAGGCGGAGATACCGTTTGCCGGTGTGCTCTTCTCAGTGCATAAAGGCGAACCCTATTATTTCCTGACGCAAGGCAGTGCGGACGGGGTTGTGCGATTCAGTTCGTTCCATAATAAGTTTGCGATGAAGAATTATTTCACGCTCGACATTCCGGTATCGAGCTTTACGGTCCGTGTCGGTTACCTGAACAGTATGTACCGGACGGATGTGAACAGCATCAAGACGCATGTCCTTTCCAATTCGTTTATGATCGGACTTGTGAAAGAGTTTGTTTCTTTCGGAGGCAAACGGTTGAAGAGCGAGCGATATCGGTACAAAAGCGCATACTATTAAAGATTTATGATTTATGAAGCCTTTCTTCTTTTTCCTCTGTTTTCTCTTTCTCTTCGGTTGCGAGAAAGCGACAAAATATAACTCGTCTCCTCGTGATAATTTCGAGGCGCTTTGGCGTATCATGGACGAGAATTACTGCTTCTTTGCCTTCAAGGATGTGGACTGGGACGATGTGTATGACCGCTATAATCTGCTTGTTAAAGACACGATGAACCAGTACGAATTGTTTGATATCCTCGGAAAAATGCTTGCCGAGGTGAAAGACGGACATACCAATCTGATCTCTTCTTTCGATATGTCCCGTTACTGGGCTTGGTATGAAGATTATCCGGCTAACTTCTATAAAGAAATACAGGACAATTATCTTGGTACGGACTACAAGATTGCCGGAGGAATGAAGTATAAGCGTCTGGCGGACGATCAGATTGGATATGTCTATTACGGTAGTTTTTCAAGTGGCGTGGGTGAAAACAACCTCGATTATATGTTTGCGCATTTCAAGGAATGCAAAGGGTTGATATTCGATGTGCGCGACAATGGGGGCGGTTCCATGCTTTATTCCGACCGTATCGCCTCGCGTTTCCTTGAAGAAAGGATTCTGACGGGTTACACGCAATATAAGAAAGGAAACGGGCATAACGATTTTACCCAGCCCAATCCGGTCTATCTTTCCCCGTCTGACCGCACTCGTTGGTTGCGCCCGGTCATCGTCTTGACCAACCGGCATTCCTACAGCGCTACGAACGATTTTGTCAATGTGATGCGTCTCCTTCCGCAAGTCACGGTCATGGGTGACCGTACGGGAGGTGGCAGCGGCCTGCCTTTCAGTTCGGAATTGCCGAACGGATGGAGTGTCCGTTTCTCAGCTTGTCCAATCTTGGATGTGAACAAACAGCACACGGAGTTCGGAATCGATCCCGACACCGCGGTAGCCATTACGGGCGAGGACATCATGAAAGGACGGGACACGATTATAGAGGCGGCGATAGGGTTGTTGCTGGCAAAGGGGGATTCGGCCATCTCATACTAAACTGGCGTGAAAACGAAAATTCATTTAAATCCTATGGCAACATTTGCATATTAACAGAATTTGTTTACCTTTGCAAACGCAATGCGGCTGTGGTGTAATTGGTAGCCACGTCAGACTTAGGATCTGATGCTTCACGGCGTGGGGGTTCGAGTCCCTTCAGCCGCACAAAAGAGTTTGTTCGATTGAGAGCAAGCTCTTTTTTTATTTGTCGGATGTTCCTATCTTTGTGTCCTTGTCAAAATAATGAATAAGATGAAATATACCGGAATATATATCCTGTTGACGGTGCTGTTGTTACTTGCCGCATGTACCGGAAAGCTGACGGAAGGAAAGGTGGTGACGGTGACGATAGAGCCGCAACGTTTCTTTGCTGAAAGGATTGCAGGAGATAAGTTTGTTGTCCATTGTGTAGTTCCATCCGGGCAGAGTCCGGAAACGTATGATCCTACTCCGAAGCAAATGGTGCAGATCGGACAGAGTGAAGCGTATTTGCAAATCGGTTATATTGGCTTCGAGCAGGTATGGATGCAGAAGATTCGCGAGAATAATCCCGATTTGAAGATATTCGATGTCTCGAAGGGCATGCAGTTTGTAAAAGAAACGGAAGAAGGGGAGCACCGGCATGAGGGGCATGAAGCGGATGACGGACATCATCATCACCATGCGGGTGGTATCGATCCGCATATATGGAGTTCCATCGAAGGGGCAAGGGTCGTTGCCTGGAATACACTGAACGCTTTTATCGAGCTGGATAAGGAGAATACGGAGTATTATTGGAAAAATTATAACGATTTACTGGCGGAGATCGATAAGACAGAGGCCGAGATCAAACGTTTGCTCGATCCGCTGAACGACCGTACTTTTATCATCTATCATCCAGCTTTGACTTATTTTGCAGCTGAATTCGAACTCGTCCAGCTTTGTATCGAAATGGATGGGAAAGAACCTTCACCTGCTCAATTGAAACAATTGGTGATGACGGCAAGGGAGAACCATGCGAAAGTCGTTTTTATCCAGCAGGAGTTCGATCAGAAAAATGCCGAACTGATTGCGAAGGAAACAGGTTGCCGGCTCGTGAAAATCAACCCGCTGGATTATCATTGGAATACGGAACTGATTCATATAGCGAAAGCATTGGCTGATGGAGAAACTGATTGACATAGATCATGTGACGACTGCCTACGGCAATAAAACCGTATTGCGGGATATTTCCCTGACAATCTGGAAAGATGATTTCCTGGGGATTATCGGGCCGAACGGGGGGGGGAAGACGACCTTGCTGAAGGTTATACTCGGCCTTTTGCCGCCTGTCTCCGGCGTGATCCGCTTTTATGAGGACGGACGGACAGTTCCTTCTCTACGGATCGGTTATCTTCCTCAGTTGAACAATATAGATAAGAAATTTCCGATCTCTGTGCGCGAAGTGGTGACTTCGGGGTTGGCCTCGGAAAAGCCGCTTTTCCGTTCCTACAGTGCAAGCCAGAAACAGCGCGTGGAGGAGGTGCTTGGAAAAATGGGACTGGAAGATTTGGCGAACCGGGCAATCGGCGAACTGTCCGGTGGACAGTTGCAACGTGTGTTGTTGGGGCGTTCTATCGTTTCTCGTCCGCAAGTGCTGATCTTAGACGAACCGAATTCGTATGTGGACAAGCGGTTTGAGTCTCATTTCTACAAGCTCTTGGACGAGATTAACAAAGAAAGTGCGGTCATCCTGGTTTCACACGATATCGGGACTGTATTGGCGATGGTGAAAAACATCGCTTGTGTAAACGAAACATTACATTACCATCCCGGAGCGGATGTGTCCGAAGAGTGGCTGGGCGAGAAATATGCTTGCCCCCTAGAGCTGATCGGACATGGCGATTTGCCGCACCGGGTTTTGAAAAAACACGAACATGAGTAATCTTTGTTTGATAGGCCTACCGGAAGTCGGATATATTGCTGGTATCGCTGTTCTTATTTTCGGCATTACTGCGGTGAGGCAAAATCCTTTCATCAGTCGCGGGCAGAAGATTCTTTGGATACTGACTATTGTCGTATTGAATTGGATCGGTCTGTTGCTGTATTACTATACCTATTACATTAAGAAGAATTGACAATTGATAATTGACAATTATGAAAAAGATATTGATTACGGGGGCCAGTGGCTTTATTGGTGGTTTCCTGGTGAAGGAGGCGCTTAACCGGGGATATGAAACCTGGGCAGGTGTCCGTTCGACAAGTAGCCGCGTTAATTTGCAGGATGAACGGATTCGTTTTATCGACTTGAAATATTCTGACCGTGAGTCGTTGACCGCCCAGTTGGCTGATTTTGTCCGTGAGCATGGTCCTTGGGATTATGTGATCCATAATGCCGGACTGACGAAGACGCTTGATAAAAGAAACTTTTATCGTATCAATGCCCAGAATACGGCCAACTTGATCGAGGCACTTGCCGCATCGGGTTGCAAGCCTGAGAAATTTCTTTTGATGAGCAGCTTGAGCAGCTACGGGCGTGGAGACGAGAAAACATTCCGCCCTATCTCTCTGGATGATCCTCAATTGCCCGATACAGATTATGGAAAGAGCAAGCTGGAAGCGGAGAATTATTTGCGTCACCAGTCTTATTTCCCGTATGTGATCCTGCGTCCGACAGGGGTGTATGGACCGGGCGAGAAAGATTACTTCATGGAGATTAAAAGTGTAAAGTCTGGTTTTGATTTTGCTGTCGGCTTTACGCCCCAGCGTATTACTTTTATATATGTAAAGGATTTGGCTACCGTTGCTTTCCTTGCTTTGGAGAATGAGGCTGTCCGGAACCGCCATTATTTTGTAGCGGACGGTGATGTCTATACGGATGAATCGTTCGCCCGGATGATACAGGAAATCCTGCGGAAGAAACATGTCCTGCATGCCCGTATTCCAATGGGACTGGTGCATATAGCTTGCCAGGGGTCCGAGTGGATAGGCAAGTTGTTGAAGAAGAGTATGACATTGAATACGGATAAATATATAATCCTGAAACAGCGTAACTGGATTTGTGATGTTACACCGCTTCAGGATGAATTGGGCTTCGTTCCGGCTTACCCGTTACGCCGTGGCCTGGAAGAAAGCATAGAATGGTATAGGAAGGAAGGCTGGCTGTAGGTCAACTTTTCTTTTTCCAATTCGTATTTTATTTTACTTCTTCAACGGTTCCTTTGCCGATGATTTTCTGTTGTACGGCTGTCGGGCCTTTATAGCGGATATTCCCTTTACCTACGATTGTTGCTTTCAGGTTGTCGGTCGGATGGATCTGGGCGGAACCTTTACCTGTGATTTTGCAGTTCACTTCGGACGCAGCCACCCCGAAAGCCATGATTTCACCGTCGGTCGTGATGCTGTAGTCTGCTTCTTCGGCGTTTCCAGCTTTTAGGTTGATCGTGCCGGAACCGTTAATGCTGCATTCCAACTTGTCGGTTTTGAGTTCATTCACGACCATATTGGCGCTACCGGACACGTTCAGGTCGAGCTTGCCGACTTCGACTTTCTGCTTTAGCTGGACGAGGCAGTTAGAGTTGGCGTTGATTTTCAATTCGTCACCCTTCAATGGGCTGTTGGCTATGAAGTTAGCATTGCCAGAGGCTTTTACCTCTTTCAGCCATTTGGAGTTAGTCTTGACGATGAATTTGGTGAAATGGTCGACTTTGGCACCTTTGAATCCAACGGTCAGGACACGGTCTTGGATATCGATGTTTACGTATGGGTGCAGGTTTTCATCTACGGTTATTTCGATATGCGGAGTAGATTCCGATTGTTCGTAGTTGAAGTCGATCACCCCGTCGAACTTGATGGCATTGAAGTCGTCGATCGTTATTTTCTTGGTCGAGAGCTTTCCGTTTCCTTTCACATGATCTGCTGCCTGGGTAGAGAAAAACATTCCCATTAGGAAAGCGATCATTAGTAAACCTTTTGTTTTCATGTCTATCTTCTTTATGTTACACTTAGGAATGCGTTTGCCGCACTTTGGTTACAAATGTAGAATGAATTTTATAGAAATACTAATTCTTTTTGATCGAACCTCCGCCTATGATGCTTTTGCTTAGCTCTGGATCGCCTTCATATCGTATATGGCCACCGCCGGCTATACTGGCATCCAGTTGTTCGGACGCATGTACTTCGATGTCTCCGCCACCGGCTACGCTGCATTCCGCTTTCCGAAGGACACATCCGAAAGCACTGATATCCCCACCGCCAGCTACGCTCAGATCTCCTCTTTCGGCCTCTCCTTTGAGCAGGATGGAACCACTGCCTGCCACGCTACAATCCAGGTTGTCTACTTTCAGTTGGGTTGCGTTGATATCTCCTGATCCAGCCACGCTAAAGTTGATTTTGCGCGCTTCCAGCTGCTTATCGAAGTTTATTGTGCTGCTTCCGGCAATACTGATATCCAGTTTGTCGGTTTTAAGAGGGCTTTTGGCGATAAACTCTCCGCCTCCTACTGCACTTATCTCTTTCAGTTCACGGGAGCTGGTCTTTATCTCGCATACGGTCGGTTGGAGATTGAGTCCGTAAGAATTTCCGTTAAAATATTTTTTTTCATTTTTGGGCTGTATGATCAATGTCTTGCCCTTTATCTTTATGTCGAGGTGGGGTAGTATGTTCTCGTCTATTGTTATCTTAAAAAAGGGGGATGCGTTGGATTGTTCATATTCGATGTTTACTTTTCCTACATATGAGATCTCATCATAATCGGATATGGAAATTTCTTTCGTGATGATGTTCCCGTCCCCTTTTATTGTATTCTGGGCAAATCCGTTAGTTGTCAGCAACCAGATACAAACCATAAAAAAAAATGCTTTTGTTTTCATGTCTTGTTATATTTTCGTTTATTTTCTTTTATAGACGAGAGGGGGCATATTACGGTTGCATATTTTCTTTACTTTTTGATGAATTAGTTTTTATTATATGCTTTACAACACAAATTAGTACTTTAACTATTGACGAATTAGGAAAAGCCCGTATCTTTGCATCGTGGTTTTTTCATAATAGTATTAGATTTAAGGTTAACAAAGTTGGTTAGGGGTTGTCGTGAGACAGCCTTTAATTTTTTATAGGGATTTCTGTACTACAGAAATATTTTCTATTTCCTGGTTGGAAAGATAATCTCCGTCCTTTATCAAAATCTGATGGGTGAAAGTGATGGAATCCTCTTTTTTTAGCAGGATTTGAACTTTTTCCGCCTGTTTATCGAAACACCGTCCTCCCAGGTTATTAATCGCAAACAGGCCGTATTCACGTGCATGCGACCAACCCGGATAATTGGGATTTTCAGGATGGTCTATGATAGCTATCGATATTTTCTCATCTTTTATCTTCCCGTTCAAAACAACCCAAGCCGAACGTTTTCCCCAAACATTGTTACCGGTATCTCCTTCTTTATTTTGATAGATTCCGGAAATGTCGGCTTCAAGGTTTCGATCTAAACGCATACCGAGTAAGCCTTCTTTATTTTCCGTAATGAAAATAGAATCGTTGAAAGCAGTCAGTGTAGTGGTTCGCTGAATGCCTCTTTCGTGTGGCTTACCGGTGAATGCGTAGGTGGTTTTTTCTTTTAGTAGGATATATCCATTGTGGTTTGTCCAATTTGCTTCGACTGTAAATTGGTTTTCTTTTTCGTTTATATTTTTGATGCCGGTAAACCGGATAATGCCGTAATGTTCTTTTTTATCGAGGGGAATGCGATTCGAATTATTCCAAAAATCCAATCCGTTGATGCTTCCGAAGCTAAACCATAGTCCCATCTGATGAGGATGATCTGTCCGTTCATCGGCTTTCGGGCGGGCAGGGTAGCCACGAGTGATTTCAGTTCCGGACGCTGTATAGATTGGATAAAGAACTTGTTTATATAAAGTGTCAGAGTAAAGAAATTCTGTAAAAAGAGTCTGGTCTATGTATATGCTTATTTTTTGTGAGTCGGGCTTCTCTATAAAATGTATGTGTGAATCCTGACCTATTACAGAATTGCAATAAGACAGAGAGAAGAGGATAAGTAGAATCAGTTTGTTCATGGAGTAAAATAATTAAAATGGGTTAAAAAGAAGGGCTAAACCTACCCTGTCCCTACACTTGACGCGGGGAACAGGGTAGGTTGACATCCTCTTAGAATGTTTATAAGATACGTTTATACAACTTCTTTTCCTGTGGTTGGATCGAAGTTAAATCTGCAATTTTTACCGGTTGTCCGGATGCTATACTGTTGCGGGCCGCGATTCCGACCAGACAGGCCAAAGCTCCGTCGCGGGTATTTGCACACTGTTGGAACGGATCGTCGATATTGGGCAGGAATATCTGGTCTTTTAATAATGCATCCCCGCCGCCATGTCCGGATGTTCCGAACGGAATCTGGATATATTGCCGTTTATTGAAGTTCTTGAACAAAACGATTTCGTCATAATTGGCATCCGATGTCGGTTTGGATTCCTGAATCCAGGCTTCCAGACGTCCTTTTGTTCCGTTGAATGCAATCCGGTAACCTTCGTATGGAGAATAGGTTGTCAACGAATAGGCCACTTGTACACCATTTTTATATTTGATTGTTGCCGCCATTTTGTCGAAGATGTTTACATCCTTTTTGAACACACAACCGTCGCGCAGGTAACCGTCGTATTTTTCATTGGCCACGTACAGTTCCATGTAGTTCTTGTTCTTGGTGATGTCAAAAAAGAACTTGCATTTGTCTGTATGCGGGCATGTACGGCAGTTTTCTGCCCGTATGGTTCCATTCTTTCCATAATGGTTGAGAGCCCCAAGCGCATAAACACTTTCGGGATCGCTGTCGATCCACCAGTTCAGGAGGTCGAAATGATGGCTGGCTTTGTGTACCCATAACGAACCGCTACATTCAACGAGCCTGTGCCAGCGGCGGAAATAATCGGCTCCGTGTGAGGTATCTAGATACCAGTGGAAATCGACGGAAGTGATATCACCGATTTCTCCGGTGCGAAGCAGTTCCCATATTTTTGCCCGGTGAGGGGAATAACGGTAATTGAACGTGACCCGGCATGTCTTGCCCGTCCGCTTTTCAGCATCCAGAATCGCTTGGATTTTCTTTTCATCGGTCGTCATCGGCTTTTCCGTGATAATGTCGGCTCCCAATTCCATTCCCCGGATAATGAATTGGTGGTGTGTGCTGTCCATTGTCGTGACAATCAATACATCCGGTTTTGTCTCGTTCATCATTTTTTCAAAATCGGTATATGTCGGACAAGAAGTGCCGATGATACGTTTGCCGGTTTCAACGCGTCCTTCGTTTTTATCGCAAAGGCCTACGAACTCAAGGTAATCAGGATAACTTTTCAGAATGTCCCTTCCCCACATGGATGTCCCGCGGCCTCCTGTCCCGACAAGTGCGATCCGGAGTTTTTTACCTGTCGGTGCTGAAATACCGGTAGTTTCTGCTTTTATATCAGATAAGGGATTGAGCAAGGCCGTTCCGGCAATCGCCCCTGTGGTTGCAAGAAAATGTCTTCTTGACATTTGGTTTGTTGTGTTATGCATAGTAAATGATATTAAGTGTTTAAAAATTATTTATCATATTCTGGTAGCTGGTGGAATTCGTCTTTATTTGTGACAACATCCACTTCATTCTGAGGAATCGGACGGGTGACATGATAGGCTTTCATCTTATCTTTGACATCTGGATTGTATTTCAATGCGCGTTCCAACAGTTTGCCGGTACGTTTCAGTGTGTACCACCTAAAACCTTCCATACTTAATTCGCGCATATATTCATCAAGGATAAAATCGAGCGTAATCATATCGGGGGTGACTTTCAGTGCCTCTTCGTGCCCTTCGGTCAATGCCCTTTTCCGCAATTCCGTAATGACTTTAGCAGCTTCCTCTTTTTGTCCCATATACATATATAGCTCTGCTTGGGACAAATATACTTCACCTAAACGAAACCAAATAAAATCTTTGTGACCTTTTTCATCTTTTGCAAATTCACGGGATGAATCCAATAGTTTCAGATTGGTATGGTAGCAGGAACGTCCATTCATTGTTGGTTCCCCTGTTTGTAGATTGTACATATGGTTCAATCCTTCAACAAATAGTTCATGTCCTAATGGGTGAGTCTCTGCTCTCTGTCGTCCGGCCGCAACTTCTTCGTCTGTCACAGTGCGGAAATGGCGGATTAAGACTGTGTCGGAGTAAACAGGCTTCTGATTCCAATCTGTCGGGATCCAGCACCAGTATTCTTGTAATGAGCCATAAAGACGCTTATCGTATTCATTGAAATTTTGAATCATAAATAAGGATGGCATAGTCCAGCGATATTCACGTCCATAATATAAGGAATGGCTCCATAAGGTTGTGATTGCTTTGTTGTCGACAGCAGATTTGTTGTACCAACCGACACCGTAGCGGTGAAGTCCGTTTTCACCTCCGCCATTATAGGTTTTATCAGTCGAATATTGTACAGATCAGATAATTTCGTCATTAATCTGGTTGTCAACATCGAATATCTGTGTGTAATCGTCCAGTAACCTGTAATTATAGTCGGACCGCAACGATTTTGTCAAAGCAAGAGCATCTGTGTAACAACGCTCTTTTGTGTATCCGGCAGCAGAAATCACATCGTCCGGATAACCGGCCAGTGACATCAAAACTTTCATTAGGATGAATTTACGTATTCCTTCATTCATGCGTCCCCATTGGCTGTTTTGTGGCAACTTCAATCCGGTAGCGGCAATGTTGAGATCTTCCAGCATTTGCTTGTAGAAAGTAGCAACGCCGGGTTGATATCCAATAGTTTTGACACCGGCAGTACTTTCTGTCGTGAAATGTGCTCCATCTCCATAGGTTTCCGTGATGATCCAGAAATAAAAAGCGCGTAGTGCATGTGCTTCTGCACGAAGTTCAGCCCGTCTGCCTTCATCTTTGATCTCTGCTGTTTCAATGATCTCGGTTGCCAGGTTCGCAACATTGAGAGAGTTATACAGTTGTTTCCAGAAATCTCGGTTCCAGCCATTGTTTATCATCTGGGTATCGAAATATTCTCCGAAATAACGCCAGTCATTTCCATTTACGGCAACTAACTGCTCATCTGCTCCCATCGAACCGAACAGGTAAAGTCTTTCGAGGAAATCGCGGTGTGTATTATATAAACTCAGAACCAACCGTTCACAACCTTCTTCCGTTTCTGAATAGTTGGTGGTGATATTTCCTTTTGGGTCTTCGGAAAGAAAATCGGAACAGGAACATAGGCTGCCTGCATATAATGCGATTATAAAGGTCCAATATTTTAGTTTCATAATTTGTTACAGTTTAAAAGTCAATATTTATCCCCATTGTATAAGTTGTCGGAATATTATAGTCAAAATCGGGAGCTTCCGGACTTACGTCATTTTTACATGCTTTATAGATATATCCGAGATTCCGGACTTGTGCATAGAGCCGTGCTCGTAAGATCTTCCAGTTTTTCGGCATTATTTTACTGAAATCGTAGCCCAGTGTTATATCTTGGATTTTGATGTAATCTCCCTTCATGTAGCCACCTGTACCGGCAAATGGATCATATCCGCTTAGTTTATCTGCACGGGTATATTCGTTTGTCGGATTGTCGGGTGTCCAGTATTTGAAGTTGGACGGCATCCAGCGCAGTCCGTCACGTGTGATTAAGCTAGCATAGGTATTAGGATGGATCAGGCTTCCGAAATTCATGTTCAGATTGATGGAGGCATCAAAAGCACCGAAACGGAATGAGTTCAGTAAAGATGCGATGATTTTTGGATCTTTCTGTCCTAATATTACTTTGTCCAGCTCTCCGATCGAACCGTCATTATTCTGATCTTTAACTTTGATGTCTCCAGGAATAGCACCATATTTCTGTGCTTCCTTTTCTTCGCCTAATTGCCATACTCCTATCATCTCATAGTTGTAATGTACTTGCAAAGGCTTGCCTATAAACCATGAATTGTTGCGAATGTCGCCACCTCCCAGCAGTTCCGTGATTTTATTCCAATTGCGGGCAAAAGTTACAGTTGTTTCCCAAGAGAATGATTTAGTCTTCAACGTATTTGCTTGGATATTTAGTTCGATACCTTTATTTTCGGTTTTACCGATATTTTGCCAAACCTTGGAGAAGCCGGTGAAAAATGGCAACGTACGCTCCATTAGTAAATCACTTGTTTTGGTGATATAGCCCTCAATGTAACCGGATATACGATTGTTCCACAAACCAAAATCCACTCCGAAGTTTGCTGTACGCGAAATTTCCCATCCTAAATCTTTATTCGGAATCATAGAAGGCCGATAAGCGAAAAATTTGTTGCTGGCATCCTCTCCAAACAAGTAATCATATTTGCTTAATCCGGCAATCGTCTGGTAAGGATCGATGGCGGAGTTTCCTACGGCTCCGTAGGAGGCTCTTAATTTCAGAGAATTAAGCCATTCTCTTTTTCCGAAGAACTTTTCTTCTGAGATACGCCAGGCAACACCTCCCGATGGGAAAAAAGCCCATTGGTTCCCTGCCGCCAACCGGGATGAACCATCTGTACGGATAGCGATGTTGGCATAGTATTTGCCTTGATAATCCCAACGTGCACGCGCAAGGAAGGACGCTAAAGTCCAATGTTGGTATGAACTTCCGATTTGTAGGTTTTCGGCAGCGGTCCCTAGGTTGTGGAATGATGTCGAAGCTACCGGCTGATTTTCCCCACTCATTTCTCCTGTCTCTTTTGTATAGCCTGTCGCTTCAAAGACCCCGTCCAATACAAGATGATGCTCTCCGAAATCTTTGTCGTAAGAGAGAATATCGTTGAAGGTATATTCTACTTCGTCCTGATATTTTTTACCGGCAAGCGGAACAGTTCCTTTTCGTTCGTATGAGTTTTCTCCGAAAAAATAGCCGTTTTTACGATCGATGATGTTATAAGAAATATTGGCCCTGTTATTCAAATATTTTGAAAAACGTATATTGATATAACCTGTGAGATATGCCGCGTTTTTAATAAATTCATTCGTATAGTTGTCTTTGCCATAATTAGCTAATACGTTATAGCCGGATGTGTTTTGAGGTGCCGGATAATAATTCAGGCTTCCATCCTCGTTGTACGGCTTTGCGAGTGGAGTCATGTATTGCAGCTTTTCCTCGAACTTTGTCATACCTTGGCTATTATTTCGTTGTAGGCGGGCAGATAATCCGACTGACACATACTTATTTATTTCATGGTCGAGATTCAATGTTATATTATATTTGTCTTTGAAATTTATTTTGGAATAACCTTCATCTTTGGTATAGTTTAATCCAAGATGTAATTTGGTCGTTTTATTTCCGGCACTGAGACCAATATAATGACTTTGTGTCTGACCGTTTCGATACAACAAATCGATCCAGTCTGTAAAATCACGGCTTTTTATGACTGCTAATTCGGCCGGTTCGAATACATCTTCGTCTGTAAATGGCTGGTCCCAACCGTTTCTGTATCTATAACCGTCACGGCGGAACTGAATATATTCGTCTCCACTTTGCATTTTTACTAAATTAGGTACGCTGATACCTATGTAACCGCTATACGAAATACGGGTTTGCTGCTCTTTCGCTTTCTTTGTCGTGATCAGAATTACCCCGTTTGCGCCTCTCGAACCGTATATGGCTGTACTGGCTGCATCTTTTAATACTTCTATGGACTCTATATCGTTGGTATTAACAGCTTCCATACGTCCGGGAACTCCATCTACGATAACCAGAGGATCATTACTTGCATTCAGTGAACGATTGCCACGGATACGGATAGAACCGGATTCATCAACTTTGGAGGAAGATGTGATGTTCATACCGGCAACTTTTCCTTGTAGGATATCAGTAATGTCAGTCGAGGCAATCGCCGAAATTTTATCTCCTTTTACACTGGAGACGGCACCCGTCAAATCGGATTTTTTCATTGTCCCGTATCCGATTACAACGATTTCGTCTAAGTTCTCGGAGTCTCCGGCCAAGATGATGTTAAATATATTTCTTTTGCCGACTTTGATCTCTTGTGACAAATATCCTATGTAGGATACTGTAAGGGTAGAGTTTTCCGGAACCTCTAATGTAAATCGACCTTCGTGGTCGGAAATATTACCGATGGTAGAACCTTTGACGACGACGTTTGCTCCTATTATGGGTTCTCCGTGTTCATCTTTAATGACACCGGATATTTTTTTGTTTTGTTGAGGTAATCCGGCTCCCGCTGATTGGTTTAATATCTCTTTTTTAACAATAATGATATGATTCCCTTTTAGTTCAAAACCAAGATCTTGTCCTTTCAATATGGTTGATAAGACAGATTTGACCGTTTCGTTTTCTACATGAATAGACACTTTGCGATCAATGTCGACATCTTTTACGTCAAACCAGAATGAATAGTTTGTCTGAGCTTTGATTTCAGTGAAAACTTCATTGATTGTCGTGTTATTTACTGTAATGGAGACTCGGGCTTCCTGTGAATATCCTGTAGCTGAGACAGAAAATATTCCAAATAAAAGTAACAGAATTGATATTTTCATGATATTCAAGGCCTTATTCTTGCATATAAGTGGGTGTAATTTCCCTATATCCTGATATTTTTTATACATTTGTATCGGATTTAAAGTTAGTAATCAGAAATTTAAATCTATTCTCGGGATCGGAGAGTGTTGCAGCATTCTCCGGTTCTGTTTTTTATTGTACTACTTCATAGGCAAATGATTATTTAAGATTAAACACAAATTATGAATTAATAGACGTCTATGATATTCCCTTTTATCGTATATGTGAATTTTTCATTGGATGACATGACTTTAAATATCTGTTCGATTGTTTCGTTATTAACAAAGTCACCAATGAAACAACGTTTTTTGATGGACTCTCTGTGGATGTTTATTTTTACGTTGAAGGTCCTTTCCAGTATTTTAGTGATTTGTTCGAAACTTTCTCCGTTGAATATAAATTTGTTATCAATCCAATACAATTTTGAGAGCATCCGGTGTTATGGCAAATGCCGGTTTCTTTTGTTTGTGTATTGAAGTGGGCGATATCTTTAGGTACTAATCTTAACATATCCCCGTTATTTGTTTCCATTTCGACAGAGCCTCTTAATAAAGCGACTTTTATTTCTTCGTTATCTTTATAGGCTCTGACATTAAAGCAAGTACCCAATACTTTTACTTTTATTTCTCCTGCGTCGACAATAAAAGGACAGTTTTCATCTTTTGCTACTTCCAGATAGGCCTCACCTGATAATTTGAGCAGGCGGTTCTTCTTTCCAAAATCGGAGTCATATTGAATCTTTGAACCTGCATTCAGCCATACTTTCGTCCCGTCTTGTAATGTCAGTTTTGTTTTTGAGCCATTAGGTACTGCAATTTCTGACAATCGGAGAATATTCTGATCTGAAGGATGAATGTAATATTGATGGATCAGACAATTGAGGGTAATGAATGAGATTAGGATGGCTGCATATGACAGCACTTTCTTTAAGGTGAATGATTTTCGCGTGTTTATCGTGTTTTCTGTCTCGATACGCTGTTTAAAGAGCAAAAAGGCACGGTCTGAATCGTATTGTTCTCCTTCGTGGACAACTTCCATTGAATGCCAGAGCAGTTCCATATTTTTGAAGTATCGGCTGTTCTCATCAGAAGCATGGATCCATTCTTGCAGGCACAAGTCGGAGTCTTCCGATATAGTTCCTGTCAGTCGGTCGATTATGAGATTTAACCAATGCTCTTTATGCTGATTCTGTGTGTCCATCTTTTCTGCTTATATAAATAAGACAAGCCGGAAAAGATTTAGGGTAAATGAAAAAACGGATTTATTTTCCGAAAGGGAAAAAAATAAGTAGAAACAAGGGTAAATAGTCTTTTAATTCTTCCCGTAAATGAGATAGGGCAGATTTGATGTGATATTTGACAACATTGACGGAAACGTTGACTTCTTGAGCAATTTCTTCATATTTGAGGTTTTCGAAACGGCTCAGACAGAATATGCGCCGGGTAAGTGCCGGCAAATTGTTTATACAATTCTTTATTTTGACATCAAGTTCTTTTTCTATCAGGCTAGACAGCGGATAGCCGTGTTGTTCCTCATAATGGATCTGTTCTTTTTCGAGCAGGTCTCCAATATGCGAACGGACATCTTCCCTTTTGTTCAGTTGGGCAAGATAATTCAGGCATCGGTTGCGGACTGCTTTGATCAGATAACTGCGTAACGAAAGATTGATGTCTATTTCTTTCCGGTTTTTCCATAAGGCAAAAATGACATCGCTTACAATCATCTCTGCAGTGAAAGTATCATCTACATATTCTTTGGCGATAATACAAAGTATTTTGTATTGCCGTTCGTATATGTATTTGTATGCTTCTTCGTGACCTGCTTTCAGACCTTCGATGATTTCATATTTGGTATTCATTTCATATTTTCTTTATGTGGATCGTTATTCCGGTTGGATTGAGAATGAAAGTTTTTTGTAGGCAGCCATAAAAAACAGTGGGCTGTTGCCTATACTTTGTCAGGTATCGCCAGAAACCTCTACCACATAGACAAGCAAACCCACTGATATAGCGATTGCTTGTGCTTCGTGGTGGTCAAAACTGGCGATTTCGACAAAGTGAAGCACTTTTGATTTTTCTCGAATAGTTCCTCCGAACATTGCAAATATATGCAATTTTGGGGCATTGGCAAAGATCGAATGAATATCTTTGGGGAGGCTATCAATGCTTTTTTATCGGGATTATTCCGTTATTCGCCGGGATTTAGTCGTTACTGACCGTTTTTTTATTGTGTAAGCGGTTATGTGGCGGTAGTTTTACAACAAATTAAAAATGTACGAGTATGAGAACGAATCAACAAGGGAATTTTATCAGAGGCGGGTACCCCAGCCACAGTAGACTGAACACGGTTACGACGGCTGCTGTGTTTATCATAGTAGGTCTATTGTTTCTTGGGCGGAATTTCGGGATAATAGACTCTGATCTGTTCGGTATCCTGGTTTCCTGGCAGATGTTGCTGATTGTGGTCGGCGTTGTCAATTTGATTAAACGGCATTTCTTCGGGGGAGTGATTACGATTGCCATAGGAGCCTATTTCCTATTGCCGGAAATAAGCTGGGTAGAGGGCGAATGGCTCGATATGTTCTGGCCGGTATTGTTTATTTTTGTGGGAATCATGATACTCTTTAAACCGGAACGTCACCACTTCAATGCTCATTGGGATGGCAGAAGGCCGGAGTATACAAAAGAGGTATATGGTTCTGAAGACGGTTTTATCGTATCGGACAATACTTTTGGATCGGTTCAGCAGATTGTTTTGGACCCTGTGTTCAGAGGGGCGCGACTTAGGAATGCGTTTGGCGGGACTGTCCTGGATTTACGGAAGAGCAAGCTGGAAGCTCCCCAGACGTTTATAGATATCGACTGTACTTTTGGAGGGGTCGAGATTTATTTGCCGTCGGATTGGAATTTGCTGACGCAGATTGATGCATTTATCGGCGGATGTGACGATAAACGCTATAATTCGTCTGTGGAGATAGACAAGGAACACATTTTGATCGTGAGAGGAAAAGTCTCTTTTGGAGGTATTGAGTTTAAAAGTTGATTTATGCAGACGCATCCATTTATAGGGTCGGTCATCAATCGCGTGATGGGGATTACCCTGTCGGTTGTGGCCTGGATGATGTATTCATGGCTCTTGTTCTGCTATGGAGGAGAGGAGATATGGATAGCCTGCC
>OGUN01000954.1_pt1 | contig 22475 bp, 20 predicted proteins | sample 1553621 | NCBI WGS metagenome assembly OGUN01 (sample SAMEA2580300, study PRJEB22360) | human gut metagenome | biome: human gut; feature: human-associated habitat; material: faeces | place: Denmark | collected 2008/2010
ACTTAACCCAACATCTCACGACACGAGCTGACGACAACCATGCACCACCTGTCTCAACTTCCCCCGAAGGGTACCTGATGTATCTCTACTTCGTTAGTTGGATGTCAAATCCTGGTAAGGTTCTTCGCGTTGCGTCGAATTAAACCACATAATCCACTGCTTGTGCGGGCCCCCGTCAATTCCTTTGAGTTTCAACCTTGCGGTCGTACTCCCCAGGTGGAATACTTATTGTGTTAACTGCGGCACGGAAGGGGTCAGTCCTCCCACACCTAGTATTCATCGTTTACAGCGTGGACTACCAGGGTATCTAATCCTGTTTGCTCCCCACGCTTTCGCGCCTCAGCGTCAGTTGTCGTCCAGCAAGCCGCCTTCGCCACTGGTGTTCCTCCTAATATCTACGCATTTCACCGCTACACTAGGAATTCCGCTTGCCTCTCCGATACTCAAGGGATACAGTTTTGAGAGCAGTTCATGGGTTGAGCCCATGGATTTCACTCCCAACTTGCATCTCCGCCTACACGCCCTTTACACCCAGTAAATCCGGACAACGCTTGCCACCTACGTATTACCGCGGCTGCTGGCACGTAGTTAGCCGTGGCTTTTTCTCCAGGTACCGTCACGTCCTTCGTCCCTGGTAAAAGAAGTTTACAACCCGAAGGCCTTCTTCCTTCACGCGGCGTTGCTGGGTCAGGGTTTCCCCCATTGCCCAATATTCCCCACTGCTGCCTCCCGTAGGAGTCTGGGCCGTATCTCAGTCCCAATGTGGCCGTTCATCCTCTCAGACCGGCTACTGATCGTCGCCTTGGTGAGCCGTTACCTCACCAACTAGCTAATCAGACGCGAGGCCATCTTTCAGCACATAAAGCTTTGACTTTTAAGGGATGTCCCCCAAAAGTGTCATGCGGTATTAGCAGTCGTTTCCAACTGTTGTCCCCCACTGAAAGGCAGGTTCCTCACGCGTTACTCACCCGTTCGCCACTAAAGTTAAAACCAAAGCTCTAACTTCCGTTCGACTTGCATGTGTTAGGCACGCCGCCAGCGTTCGTCCTGAGCCAGGATCAAACTCTCAAAAATTTGTATCTAAACTCCGAAGAGCTTAAATCAAGTTTCTGAACAATTTGCTTCTAGCAAAATTACTCAAGAATTTTCGTTGGCTGTTTTTTCGCTTACGCTTAAACAATCCATTTATTGTCCAAGGTGTCTTTTATAATCGTCTGCGTTATTCAATTTACAAGATACAGCGTGCTGACCGCACTCGCGGTTAGCTTGCTCAGTATATCACGCACTCTGGACTTTGTCAAGAACTTTTTTCGTCCTTTTTCATTTTCCTTTGCACGCAATTTACTTTCGCTGCCGTCTCTCTCGAAACAGCTTGCATATATTACCACCTGTTCTACCTTTTGTCAAGCGGTTTTTAAGGATTATTTCTGATTTTTTTCATCTTCCGGATGAAGCTTCGGGTCCCGCGTCTTTTCCTTCTTCAAGCGCTTCCTCAGAAGTCCTCTGCTGCCGGGAAACAGCGTCAGATAGCCTACGTCCAGGCACTTAAGACTTGCAAGATGGAGGATCAACAGCACAAGCCCCACCGTCAGTCCACTGATACCGAAAAACGACGCCAGCACGCCCATGCCGAACCGCCAGACCCGAATGGCTTCCGCCAGATCCCGGTTGGGCAGGACAAAGCCGCACACGCCCGCCGCGCTGATCACCACCAGTGCCACAGGAGAGATCAGCCTCGCTTCCACCGCCGCCGTTCCCACCACAATACCGCCGATGGTGGAGACCGCCTGTCCAATGGCCTGCGGCAGGTGAATTCCGGATTCCTGCAGCAGCTCATAGGCAATCAGCAGCCCCAGAACCTCCGCCGCTGTGGAAAACGGCACCATTTCTTTATTCAATAGGATAATGTTCAGCAGCTGCTGGGGTATCCAGTCCTGATGGAAGCTGACGAACGCAATATAGATTGCCGGCAGCAGCAGTCCCGTCAGCAGTGCTCCGTAGCGAAGGATTCGGATGCAGGACGCCAGCACATAATCCCGGCCCCTGTCCTCCGGGCTTTCCAGCAGATAGCCCAGCGTTGCCGGGGCAAGATAGGCCAGTGGCAGTCCGTCCACCAGCAGCCCAACCCGACCGTCCAGCAGCCCCTGACAGAAGCGGTCGGGACGCTCCGTGTATTGCAGCAGCGGAAACGCCGTGGCGCGGGAACCGGTGACGTACTCCTCCACTGCCGACGGTGACAGAAAGCCGTCGATGTCTATGGTATCCAGCCGCCGCTTCATGCGTTTCACCAGTTCCGGGTTTGTAATGCCCTCCACCCACGCGACCGTCGCGTTGGTCAGCGACCGGCGGCCAACCTTTGTTTCGTACAATCGCAGATCCGGCGTCCGCAGATGGCGGCGGATCAGGCTGGTATTGACCCGGATGGTTTCTACAAAGGCGTCCTTCGGCCCCTTCACCGTGTTTTCCACTTCCGGGGAGGACGGTCCCCGCTTGACGCCGGTTTTTACCTCAAAAGCGAGAGCGCCCACGCCGGGGAACAGGACGATGCAGAAGCCATTCACCAGCTTCAGCGCCACCTCGTCCACATCCTCGCAGACGGATACCGCCGAGTTATAGACAGCGCCGTGGAGGGCGGCGTCGTAGGCTTCCTCCAGATTTCCGGAGAGATTTTCCGAAATCGGTCGGAACACGTACTCCGAAATATCCCCGCCGGAGGTCAGGCCGTCGATGTAGTAGGCATAGAGGGTATTTCCGTCGCAGCGCAGGGTGCGGGTCACGAAATCTCCCGCTTCGGCAAATCGGCTTTTGATCTGTTCATCTGTCATGACTTCCCCTCCTCCAGGGAAGTATGCCCGGATTTTGGCGGAATATCATTGCTTTTTTGACTTTATAATGCTATAGTAAAGTGTTATGAAATTCTGGAGGGTACTGCAATGAGCCAAATCGGAGAGATCAAAAAATTGTCTGATACCCGGTTTCTGAACTTTTATGAATTCGAGGCCGTCCACCGGGACGGAACGTCCGCGCCTTATTTTGTCGCTTCCCGGGCAAAGAAAATCGAGCAGCTCAAGGCCGTTTCCCGGGAGAATAAGCCCGACGGCGTCATTCTTTTCGGCGTATACGGAGAGAAGAAGGACAGAGTTGTCCTCGTCCGCCAGTACCGTTACCCGCTGGGGGATTACATCTACGAATTCCCCGCCGGTCTGGTTGAAAGCGGCGAGGACATGGCAGGCGCCCGGGTCCCGGGAAAGTACCGGGAATGTACGAGGAAACCGGGCTTACCTTTACCCCGGTGGACGCGGGTGCCTGTTCCCGGCCGTTTTTCACCACCATCGGCATGACCGACGAAAGCTGCGGCACCGTATTCGGCTATTGCAGCGGCGAACCGACCTCGGCGCATCAGGAATCGTCGGAGGACATTCAGGTGATCCTCGCCGACCGGGCGGAATGCAAGCGGATTCTACGGGAGGAAAACGTGGCCATTATGTGCGCGTACATGCTGATGCACTTCATTGCCGATGAGTGCGACCCTCTGGCATTTTTGCAGAAAGAATAAGTAACCTCTGAATAAATCGGCGGGAACTGACAGCGAGAGTTTTTTCACCAGATGAAGGTATCAAAAGCGAAGGAATACTGTATGTACCCGCAGGGGGTATGCCGCATCCGTAAGCCAGCTTGCGCTGGCAACGGCTGCGCTATATTTCCCACTTTTGATACCGCACAGCCGGGGAAAAAGATTCGCTGTTCAGCCGAAGACGATTTATTTAGAGGTTCCTAAAAGGAGAGGCTTTTTATGTCCCACGTTATCGCCGCCGTATCCACCGGCGCTTCAGTTTCCGCCATCGGCATCATCCGCCTGTCGGGTGACGGGTGCATCGCGGTCGCGGATAAGGTATTTACATTGAACAGCGGAAAATCCCTCGGGGAATCTCCCTACCGCCGTCTGGTTCTCGGAACCCTTCACGACAAGCAGCGCCGGGTCATTGACCAGTGCATGGCGGTGGTCTCCCGTGCGCCCCACTCCTACACCGGCGAGGACACGGTGGAATTTCACTGCCATGGCTCCCCTGCCGTGCTGGCGGCAGGGCTGGAGGCTCTGTATCTCGCCGGGGCGCTTCCCGCCAAGCGGGGAGAATTCACCAAGCGCGCCTTTCTCAACGGGAAAATGGATCTGACCCAGGCGGAAGCCGTCATCGATCTCATCGAAGCGGACACCGCCGATGCCGCCGCCAACGCCGCCGGGCAGGTGGGCGGCAAGCTGCAAAAGCAGCTCGCGCCCATTTACGACGACCTGACGAACCTGTGCAGCCATTTCCACGCGGTGCTGGACTATCCCGACGAGGATATTGAAGATTTTGGCCTTGACCAGTACAGCAAAAGCCTTCGCGGCGACGCAAAAGCGCTGTACGCCCTGCTGCAAACCTACGGTCAGGGTCGTATCCTCCGGCAGGGCGTGGCCGCCGCCATTGTGGGCAAACCCAATGTGGGCAAATCCAGTCTTCTGAACGCGCTGGCAGGGTTTGACCGCTGCATCGTCACCGACGTTCCCGGCACCACCCGGGATACCGTGGAGGAAACGGTGCTGCTGGGTTCCACCCGTCTGCGGCTCATCGACACTGCCGGTATCCGGGAAACCGCCGATACCGTGGAGGCCATGGGCGTCCGGCGTTCCCGGGAAGCGGTGGAAAACGCCGATCTGGTGATCTTCGTCTGCGACGGCTCCCAGCCGTTGGACGAAGAAGATCAGGTCATCATCGATCTGTGCATGGAGCAGGAGAACGCGGTGGCACTCATCAACAAAACCGACCTTGGCAGCGCCGTGGAGCCGGGGGAACTGCCCTTCCTGAATGTCATTCCCATCTGCGCGAAAACAGGGGCGGGGCTTGACCGGCTTGCGGACGCCGTTGACACCATGTTTGAAAACAAAACGCCCTGCGACGGCTCCATTCTCACCAACGCCCGGCAGTTCGACGCCATCCGCCGGGCCTACGAAGCCATGCTTCGGGCTCTTCAGGGCCTGCAGCTGGGCGTCACCCCCGACGCGGTGCTCACCGACGTGGAGCAGGCCATGGAAGCCATGGGCGAGATCACCGGTGCAACCGTCCGGGAGGACATCACCGCGCGAATTTTCGAGCGGTTCTGCGTGGGAAAATAATCGACGAAAAGGGATAATAGCATGATTTACCTTGACAATTCCGCCACCACCCGCCCCTGCCCGGAAGCGGCGGAGGCTATGACAAAGGCGCTGACTGAAAACTGGGGCAATCCCAGCGCTCTGTACGATTTCGGCATCCGCGCCGCCCGGGAACTGCGTACCGCCCGCCACGCCGTCGCCGCCGCCATGGGGGCGGAACCTGACCGGGTGTTCTTCACCTCCGGCGGCACGGAAGCCGACAACTGGGCCGTGTTCGGCACCGCGAAGCGCATGGGCAAGCGGGGAAAGCACATCGTCACCACTGCTATCGAGCATCACGCTATCTTAAACTGCATGAAGGATCTGGAATCTCAGGGCTTCTCCGTGACCTATTTGCAGCCGGACAGTCTGGGGCGCATCTCCGTGGACGCGCTGAAAGCCGCTCTGCAGAAGGACACCATTCTGGTTTCCGTCATGATGGTCAACAACGAGGCCGGTTCCGTCATGCCCATTCAGCAGATGGCGCGGCTGACCCACCGGCTCTGCCCCGACGCAATTTTCCACACTGACGCGGTGCAGGGCTTTCTGAAAGTCCCCTTCTCCGCGAAGACGCTGGGCGCGGACCTGATCTCCGTTTCTTCCCATAAAATCCACGGTCCCAAGGGCTGCGGCGCGCTGTATATCTCTCCCCGACTGAAGTCCTTCCCGGCGCTGCTGCAAGGCGGCGGTCAGGAGGGAGGCTACCGCAGCGGCACGGAAGCGACCCCGGCCATTTTCGGCTTCGCCGCCGCCTGCACCGCCCTGTCCGCCACTTTTAACGCGGATGCCGCCCGGGAAAAGGCACTGCTTTCGCATGCCGTTTCCCAACTTTCCAAGCTGGACGGGCTGGTCGTCAACGGCGCTCACGACGCACCACACATCCTGTCCCTGTCCGTCCCCGGCGTACCCACCCAGAACACCATCAATATTCTGCAAGACCACGGCATCTGCGTTTCCGCCGGTTCCGCCTGTGCCAAGGGGCACCGCAGCCATGTGCTGGAAGCCATGGGGCTGCCTCCGGAGATCATGGACGGCTCCTTTCGGGTCTCCCTGTGCCGGGACACCACCGCCGAGGAGCTGGACACTCTCGTTTCGGTCATCCGGGAGGAGATCATTCCCCGGGCAAGATGACGCTTTCCAGTCTTCCGATTCCGCCTGTGCCGATCGACGGTCTTGCAGAAAATGCAATCACGCGACGAAAAAGTTGCAGATACCCCTTGTTTTTTCCGCCCGGTTCTGTTACAATTCGGGCATACTTTGGAATCTCTGAACAAATCGTCTTCGGCTGAGCAGCGGATCTTTTTCCCCAGCTGTGCGGTTTCAAAAGCGGGAAATACATACAGTATTCCTCCGCTTCTGAAACCTTCATCTGGTGAAAAATCTCTCGCTGTCAGCTCTCGCCGATTTGTCCAGAGCTTCCTAATCTTTCATGGAGGGACATTTGTTCATGAGTTATGTTGACGAGACCCTTGCCCGGGTCAAAAAGCAAAATCCCGACCAGCCCGAATTCAATCAGGCGGTCTATGAAGTTCTGGAATCTCTGCGCCCCGTAATTGAGAAAAACGAGGATGCTTACCGCCGTGACGCTCTGCTGGAGCGTCTGACCACCCCCGAGCGCGCCGTTCTGTTCCGGGTTCCGTGGGTGGACGACAAGGGTCAGGTTCAGGTGAACAACGGCTATCGCGTCCAGTTCAACAGCGCCATCGGACCCTACAAGGGCGGTCTGCGCTTCCATCCCAGCGTTACCTTAAGCGTCATCAAGTTTCTGGGCTTTGAGCAGGTGTTCAAGAACAGCCTCACCGGTCTGCCCATCGGCGGCGGCAAGGGCGGTTCCGACTTTGACCCCAAGGGCAAGTCCGACCGGGAAGTCATGGCCTTCTGCCAGAGCTTCATGACAGAGCTGTACAAGTACATCGGCGCGGATACCGACGTTCCCGCCGGTGACATCGGCGTGGGCGGCCGCGAGATCGGCTACCTGTTCGGCCAGTATAAGCGCATCCGCAATCTGTACGAGGGCGTGCTCACCGGCAAGGGCCTTTCCTACGGCGGCAGCCTTGCCCGTACCCAAGCCACCGGTTACGGCCTGCTGTACCTGACGGACGAAATGCTCCGCTGCAACGGCAAGTCCCTTGAGGGCAAGACCGTTGTGGTTTCCGGCGCGGGCAACGTGGCGACCTACGCCATTGAGAAGGCATGGCAGCTGGGCGCCAAGCCCGTCACCTGTTCCGATTCCACCGGCTGGATCTACGATCCCGACGGCATCGATGTGGCCACCCTCATCGACGTCAAGCAGGTGCGCCGCGCCCGCCTGACCGAGTACGCCAAGGCGCGTCCCAACTCCGTCTACCACGAGGGCAAGGGCGTGTGGACGGTAAAGTGTGACGTGGCTCTGCCCTGCGCCACCCAGAACGAACTTCTGCTGGACGACGCCAAGACGCTGGTGGCAAACGGCTGCTTCGCCGTGGCCGAGGGTGCCAACATGCCCACCTCTCTGGACGCCACCGCTTACCTGCAGGAGCACGGCATTCTGTTCTGCCCCGGCAAGGCCTCCAACGCGGGCGGTGTCGCCACCTCCGCGCTGGAAATGACCCAGAATTCCGAGCGCCTGAGCTGGACGTTCGAGGAAGTGGATGCCAAGCTGAAGACCATCATGGTGAATATTTTCCACAATCTGGACAACGCCGCCAAGGAATACGGCATGGAGGGCAACTACGTTGCCGGTGCCAATATCGCCGGTTTCCTGAAAGTCGCCGACGCCATGACCGCACAGGGCATCGTGTAAGAATTCAATACCTTTACAGCCCCAACCTGACGGTTGGGGCTGTAAATTTTTGTCGCGTTGGATTCAGTCGGGCAGCGTGTCCCCCAGATTCCGAAGGAATGCCCTGACCTCCTTCCGGTTTTTCAGAACGATCGCCTTGGCGTGCTTCGTCTTGGCGAGGTACATATAATTTTGCACCCGGTTGTTTTTGTTATAATCCCAGATCCATTTCACAAAGGATGGGTCGAACCGTTCGGGGCAGCCCTGCGCCATGTCCGGGCGCACCTTCCCGTAATTTCCAAACACTCGCTGGCACATCCCCCGCAGGCACGCCCAGCGGTTAAAATCCAGATAAATGACGGTGTCGCACTTTGCCAGCCGCATTTCCATGGTGCGGCTGTAATTGCCGTCGATGATCCAGCCGTCCATGTTCATCGCCATGGCAAGCCGGGAGTCAAATTCCTCCCGCGTCACATTGCGCCAGCCCTCTTTCCACCACAGCTGGTCAAGATGCACCACCGGCAGACCCAGCTTTTCTCCCAAAGCCACGGCAAGGGTGGATTTTCCGCTGCCGGAGCAGCCAATAATCAGAATTCTCTCCATATTCCTCCATATTATGTAAACTTATATCCCCTGAAACAGACCTGCCCGCAGGCAGGTCTGCTATTTTCTTCACGATTCTCAGTACGCGACGCCCCAGTAAATCATGTGCTTGGCGGGCTTTCCGCAGCAGGCGCAGGTGTCGCCCAGATGCTCCTGCTTCAGGGGCATACACCGGGAGGACATTCCGGCGACCTCTTTCATCTTCAGCTCGCAGGCTTCGTCGCCGCACCACATGGTCTTGATGAAGCCGCCGTTCTTCTGCTGAAGCTCCTTGGCTTCCTCAATGGAGTGCGCCTCGTAGATATGCTCCTCCAGATTCTTCTTTGCCTTCTCGTACATGCCCTTCTGCACCAGCTCCAGCTGGGCTTCCACGGCCTGTTCCAGCTCTTCCAGCTTGATGACGGTCTTCTCGCCGTCGTTCCGGCGCACCAGAATGCACTGGCCGTTTTCCAGATCTCTCGGGCCGCACTCCACCCGCAGAGGCACGCCCTTCATCTCATACTCGGCGCACTTCCAGCCCATGGAGTTGTCGGAATCGTCCACCTTCACCCGGAATCCGGCGTTCACCAAACGCTCTTTCAGCTGCGCCGCCGCTTCCAGAACGCCGGGCTTGTGCTGAGCGATGGGCAGAATGATGACCTGAATGGGGGCGATCTTGGGGGGCAGAACCAATCCGTTATTATCGCCGTGGGTCATGATCACCGCGCCGATCATCCGGGTCGTGCTGCCCCATGAGGTCTGGAAGGGGTACTGCTGCTTGTTGTCCCGGCCGGTAAAGGTAACGTTGTAGGCACGGCTGAACTTGTCGCCGAAGTAGTGGGAGGTCGCACCCTGAAGCGCCTTGTGATCCTTCATCATGCACTCCACGGTGTAGGTCGCTTCGGCGCCGGCGAACTTCTCCTTCTCGGTCTTCTGGCCGGGCACCACAGGGATGGCCAGAACATTTTCAAAGAAATCGGCGTAGCACTTCAGCTGCTGCTCCGTCTCGGCCTTGGCCTCCTCGGCGGTCTCATGGATGGTATGACCCTCCTGCCACCAGAATTCCCGGGAACGCAGGAAGGGGCGGGTGGTCTTCTCCCAGCGGATGACGGAGCACCACTGGTTGTACAGCATGGGCAGCTGCCGGTAGGTCTGCAGAATGTTCGACCAGTGGTCGCAGAACATGGTCTCGGAGGTGGGACGGAAGGCCAGACGCTCTTCCAGCTTCTCACTGCCGCCCATGGTGACCCATGCTACCTCGGGGGCAAATCCGTTGACCAGCTCGCCTTCCTTTTTCAGCAGGCTTTCCGGGATCAGCACGGGCATTGCCACGTTCTCATGGCCGGTTTTCTTGAATTCGCCGTCCATGATCCGCTGCATATTCTCCCAGATGGCGTAGCCATAGGGGCGCAGGATGGTAAAGCCCTTGACGGAGGCGTACTCCACCAGTTCGGCCTTCCGGCACACGTCCGTGTACCACTGCGCAAAATCGACCTCCATGTCGGTGATCTGCTCCACCTTTTTCTCTTTTGCCATATTTCCTCATCCTCGATTCCCAAATCTAGATATCTTATTATAGCACCATTGTCAAGGGTCTGCATAGGATGAAGCAGATGTTTTTCATAAAAATTTTCCGCTCAGGAGGCGCTTATGACAAAGGTTACGCTGTACTTGGAGCCGGCCGTGGCTCTGTTTTATTCCCGGGTCGCCGACTGGGCAGGACTGCCGTTGGAGCAGGTGCTCTGCGACAGCCTTTACAAGCTGGCGGGGGAATTGAGTCTGGAGGCACTGCAAAACCGGGAGGAAAACCCATTGTAATTTCCTCCCGAATTTGCTATACTAAACGGGAAAGAAATCCCCGCCGGTTTTCCGGCGTAACGACAAGACATTTGGAGGTTCCTCCATGAAATCTATCCGTGAAATCTACAAAACCGGCAAAGGCCCCTCCTCCTCCCATACCATGGGGCCGGAGCGTGCCGCGAACTATTTTAAGGGTGCCCACCCGCAGGCCGACGGCTTCCGGGTGATCCTCTACGGCTCTCTGAGCAAAACCGGCGTGGGTCACGGCACCGACCGGGTGCTGCGGGAGGTCCTTGCCCCCGTCCCCACGGAGATCGTGTTCTCCGACGAGGCGCTCCCCGCCTCCGCCCACCCCAACACCATGGACCTGATCGCTCTGAAAAACGGGGCGGAAGCGGACAGGCTGCGGGTGGAATCCATCGGCGGCGGCGATATCCGCATCCCCGGTCAGACGGATTCCGAGAGCGAAGAAGTCTACGTGGAGCATTCCTTCGCGGAGATTGCCGATTTCTGCAAATGGCGCTACATCCAGACCCTCAGCGACTATGTGGAGCTGAACGAAGGGCCGGAGATCTGGGCGTTCCTTCTGGACGTCTGGCAGACCATGAAGCAGTCCATCGACGAGGGTCTTTCCAAAACCGGCGTACTTCCCGGCGGCCTGAACGTCCAGCGCAAGGCAAAATACCTGTACGAGCAGCACCCCGGTGACGAAAATCCGGCCATGAAGGAATTTCAGATGATCGCCGCTTACGCCTACGCCGTCGCCGAGCAGAACGCGGACAACGGCACCATCGTCACCGCCCCCACCTGCGGCGCCTGCGGCGTACTACCCGCCGTCCTCAAATACGCTCAGGTGACGAAAGGCTTTACCGACGAGCAAGTTTGCCGGGGGCTTGCCACCGCCGGCATCATCGGCAACCTGACCAAGACCAACGCCTCCATCTCCGGCGCGGAATGCGGCTGTCAGGCGGAGATCGGCACCGCCTGCTCCATGGCCGCGGCGGCGCTGGCGGAGTTGTACCACCAGAATCTGGATCAGGTGGAGTACGCCGCAGAGGTCGCCATGGAGCACCATCTGGGTCTGACCTGCGACCCCATCTGCGGCCTTGTGCAGATTCCCTGCATCGAACGCAACGCCGTCGCCGCAGTCCGCGCCATGAACGCCTGCAATTTGAGCTATTTTCTCACCGGCTCCCGGAACATCAGCTACGACATGGTGTGCCGTGCCATGCGGGAGACCGGCGTCAATCTGGATCACCGCTTCCGGGAAACCAGCGAGGGCGGCCTTGCCAAGCTGTACAACCGGCGAAGGAAGCAATAATATAGTGCAAAAACCCGCTGTCATCCACCAAAATCGGATGACAGCGGGTCATTTATTTTTCGCTTTTCCTGCCGCAGCCGCCGCACCGGGAGCAGTCCCCGCAGCAGCCGTCTTTTTTCTTTCTGCGCAGCAGTAAGTACGCACAGTACCCGCCGATCAGGGCAAGCAGCAGATAATCCAGCCAGCTCATGTCAGCAGCAGCCCCACATGGTAGACCATGAATGCCGCCAGCCAGGCAACCAGACACTGTGCAAACACGATCCCCACCGTCTTCCAGCCGGATTTCAGCTCCGTCTTAATGGTGGAAACCGCCGCCACACAGGGGGTGTACAGCAGGCAGAAGGCAAGGAAGCTCGCCGCCGACGCCGTTGTAAACAGGGAGTGCAGCGCAATGCCAAGCTGTTCCGTGCTGACGCCCAGAATCACGCCGAAAGTGCTGACCACCGCTTCCTTCGCGGTGAAGCCGGACACCAGCGCCGTCACCATCCGCCAATCGCCGAAGCCCAGCGGCGCAAAGATGGGCGATACCAGCCGCCCAAGCGCGGCGAGAATGCTGTCGGCGCTGTTTTCCACCACGTTCAGCCGGGTATCGAAGGTCTGCATGAACCAGATGATGACCGTAGCCATAAAGATCACCGTAAACGCCCGGGTCAGGAAGTCCTTCGCCTTCTCCCACATCAGCAGAACCACGGATTTTGCCGAGGGGAAGCGGTAATTGGGCAGCTCCATCACAAAGGGAACGGGATTGCCCTTGAACGCGGTATTTTTCAGAACCAGCGCCACCAGAATGCCCACCAGAATGCCGCCGAAATACAGTGCCAGCATCACGAGCAGCTCATGTCCCGGGAAAAACGCGGCGGCGAACAGGGTGTAAATGGGGATTTTCGCCGAGCAGCTCATGAAGGGGGTCAGCAGAATGGTCATTTTCCGATCCCGGTTGGAGGAAAGGGTTCTCGTCGCCATGATGGCGGGGACGGAGCAGCCGAAGCCCACCAGCATGGGCACGAAGCTCCTTCCGGAAAGGCCGATTTTTCGCAGCAGCTTGTCCATGACAAAGGCCACCCGGGCCATATAGCCGCTGTCCTCCAGAATGGACAGGAAGAAAAACAGCGTCACGATCAGCGGCAGAAAGCTCACCACGCTGCCCACACCGGCGAAAATGCCGTCAATGACCAGACTATGTACCACAGGGTTGATGCCGTAGGCCGTCAGTGCCCGGTCGGCCAGAAGGGTCAGACCGTCAATGGCATAGGACATGACGTTGGACAGGAACGCACCCACCACGTTGAAGGTCAGGAAGAACACCAGTCCCATAATTGCGATAAACAGCGGGATGGCAAAGATCCGGTGGGTCAGCACCTTGTCGATCTGCATACTGCGCCGGTGCTCCCTGCTCTCCTTCGCCTTCACCACGCACTCGCCGCAGACCTTTTCGATGAAATTATAGCGCATGTCCGCCAGCGCGGCATTTCTGTCCAGGCCGGTCTCATGCTCCATCTCGATGACGGTGTGCTCGATCAGTTCTTTTTCGTTCTGACTCAGCTCCAGCGCATCGAAAAAGTCCTGCTCGCCCTCGATGAGCTTCATGGCGCAGAAGCGGCGGGCGATGTTGATGCGCTGGGCATGATCCTCGATGATGTGGCACACCGCATGGATGCACCGATGCACCGGCCCCTCGGGGCAGAAATCCTGCACCTTGGGCGTCACCCGGCGGGAGGCGGTGTCGAGAAGCGTATCCACCAGCTCGGTGATGCCCTGATTTTTCGCCGCGGAAATGGGAACCACCGGAACACCGAGGGCTTCCGACATCTTCTGCACGTCCACGCTGCCGCCGTTGCCCACCAGCTCGTCCATCATGTTCAGGGCAATCACCGTAGGCACCTGAAGCGTCAGGAGCTGAAGCGTCAGATAGAGGTTCCGCTCTATGTTGGTGGCGTCCACGATGTTGATAATGGCGTCGGGCTTGGACTTTAGGATAAAATCCCGGGTAACGATCTCCTCCTGCGTATAGGGGCGGATGGAGTAAATGCCGGGCAGGTCCACCACCTGATGGTCAGTTCCCTTGATTACGCCCGCCTTCTGATCCACCGTAACACCGGGGAAATTGCCCACATGCTGATTGGAGCCGGTAAGATCGTTAAACAGGGTGGTTTTGCCGCAGTTCTGGTTTCCCGCCAGTGCGAAAATCATACCGTCCCCTCCTTCAGCGCGATTTTCCGGGCATCCTCCCGGCGGATGGTCAGCTCATAGCCCCGCACCTGGATCTGGATCGGGTCGCCCATAGGCGCGATTTTCTGCAGCGTTACTTTTGTTCCGGGAATCAGCCCCATATCCAGAAACCGCAGGCGCAGCGGCCCCTCGCCGCCCACCTGAGAAATCACGCCGGACTGGCCGATCGTCAAGTCATCAATGGTCATCTTTCTATACCCCCAGGCAATCAATTTGCACAGCTTTTTCTGTCCGCTCTATCATATACTATTTTCCTGCAATTTGCAATATTCCCGGCGCCATCTTCCGGTAAAAAATACCCGCCCAAAATGGCAGCGAAAGAACGCCCGCATGCCTGACACAGCCAGGTATGCGGGAATTTATTGTTCAGTTACAGTCCTGCTCAGTTTTCCGCAAGCCCCGCATCCTGCAAATGCAGCAGAACCCCCTGTTTGACCAGTTCGTTTTGCAGGCGGGACACATCCAGCGCCGTGACGTCATCCGTCATGGCCATTGCCAGACCCGCAGCCTGCCCCGTGACCGCGCAGGCCGGAATCACGCGGGTGATATCCCACATCGCGTCGGTCACGCTGATGATCCTGCCCGCCGCCATGCAGTTGACAAGGTCTTCCGTATACAGTGTGCGCAGCGGAATTTCATAAGCAGGGCCGCACTTGCGCCAGTCTCCGGCCATGCCGATGCTGTCTACAAAGGACTTGTGCGCCTCCGTATCGTCCATCTCGTATGCGCCCCGGATGCAGCGGGTCATTCTCAGCTGCGGGATCGACGCCAATGTCGCCAGACTGTGCTGCTCCGTCAGAGGGCCGCTTTTCAAAAACGCGGCAAGGCTCTGCCCATGGCAGGATATCTGACGGCGGGATATCTCATCCGCATCCACGCCGGAGATACGCCCTCCGACCACCGGGTCCGGAACTGCGGGATTTTCCTCGTCCGTAGGGACATCCGCCGTGCCGACCATATGGAGCACATTTCCTTCCGCGCCCGTTTCATAAAACCACGCGGCCGGCATATTGCCCGTTTCATGCAGACGGACCGGCGCTGCGGCCTGATGGAACAGGTCTGCGTCGCCGGTGGCATCCACGGCACTGCGCACGGGGATCGCGAAACGGCCGTCCTTATTCTCCACGATGATATGGGTCAACCGGCTGCCGCTGCGCAGAACCTGACAGACCGTCGTGCCATAAAGGATCTTCACATTTTCCTCGGCAAGCAGCTGCTCTGCCAGAATGGCAAACACCTGCGCGTTGTAGCGCACCTTATAGCGCTGCCGGCCATGCTCTGTACTCCCGGACAGCCATGTATCGGGGTAATCCCGCTCCCAGCCTTCCCGGATGGAAAGCTTCAGCAGCTCCTCGGCAAGGCCGAAGCTCAGCTGGTGGCCTTTTCCGTCACACAGGGGCAGATAGATCGTCACAAGCCCCAGCGTGGCAAGGCCGCCCAGAGCAAACATTCTTTCCAGCAGCAGTACCCGTTTTCCGGCTCTTGCCGCCGCCAGCGCCGCCGCAATCCCCGCAATGCCGCCGCCCGCCACAATGACGTCATAGTCCGCGTAACGCACCGGCAGCGTGCGCTCCGGCTCCTGAATGTATTCCGCGTTCATATTTTTCCTCCTCAGGCCAACCTCACAGGTTATTTTCTTTTGTAAAATAGTGCCGGAACAGGCTTTCAAGCTCTTTCCGGTTCTGGGTCTGCGCATAGGTAAAAATCTTCTTCAGCCTGTAGTTCAGCGCACTTCGGCTCAGGAACAGCCTGTCCTCGATCGAATCATAGCTCTCCCCGTTCAGAATGCCCTGAATGATTTTCAGATTCAGCGCGTCGCATTGTGTCAGGCAGTTTTCTACATGCATCACATTTGCGATCACAGGCTCGGAATAAAAGGGGCCGCCCTGATGCGCCGCATCCAGCAGAATGGCGTTTTCCGTATCCATTTCGTGCATCTCATAGGCCGTGGATTCCCGCACGATCAGGCTGCTGGGCGTCGTAATATGAATCCGATGGTCTTCCATCTTGTGATTCTCCAGAAACTCCCATGCGTAGTAGGAACACTCCCCCACATCCACGAAATTGATAGACATGGACGTGATGCTGGGCTTGCAGTATCTGCTCAGCGTCCGGTTGGAAAACGCGGCAACATACAGATCTTCCGGAACCCTCAGCCCGTGCTCCTCACAGTAGCGGATGAAGCAGAGGGCGACATAGTCGTTGGGGCAGATCACGGCGTCAAAATTCTCCCGTTTCTCCCAGAAGGCTTCAAAGCTCTCATTCACGCGCTCACGGTAGAAAAAGATCGCGTCATCCGGATTGGGGCACCCTCTGGTGTACAGATAGCCCTTGAGGATTTCACAGCGCATCAGATCGTTGACACTGCTCTCGCCGCAGGCCACCAGCGCGATCCGTTCCTTTTTGCAGGCAACCAGATACTGGATCAGCATGGCGGTGGCTCCCCTGCGGCTGGGGCTTGTGCTGCTGATCCCCGAGCCGAACCGTTCCGCGTCCAGCCCTGCCAGAATGACCTGCTTCTTTTTCCCCGTCAGCCGCAGAAGATTATCCCGCAGTCTGGGGGACTCATATCCGATCACGATCACCGTTCTGTCCGAGGAAGCGTCTTCTATCAGCTTTGCGCAATCGGTATAGACTTTGGTGGTCATCTGTTTTTTCGCTGCCGCTGCGGAAATGCCGTTGCACATGTCCTTGTATATGGAAGAGTTCAGGCACTCCTCGTCCCAGAGAACCGGAACTTCGTTATTCATCATTTCAGCTTTCCCCCAATCACTCGGATTTTCTGGCATTATACCACAGCGGCCATCAGGTAGGCAACCGGAAGATTCCTGTTTCGCGCATTTCGATATTCGCTGCAGCCCCCTTTTCCCCATACGACAGTGCCAGCACAGCCATACAGCTGTGCTGGACACCTGTTTTTTACTGAGAAAACTTCACAAAATAAATCACAAAACAGGCAGCACCGTCAGGCGATGCCTTCCTGATTAAAATGAAAATTTTAATCAGGAAATAGTATCAGAGGGAGATAATGCGGTCTACCACCAGCTGGCGGAATTCCGGACTCAGCGCCGAAAAATACGCCGTGAATCCGGTAACGCGCACGATCAGATTCGGATACGCGGAGGGGTCCTCATTGGCCGCCAGAATCTGGTCCTTGTCCACAATGTTCACATTGACCAGCGTGCCGCCCATATCGAAATGTCCCTTCAATACGGCGGCCACATTCTCAATGGCATTCTCGCGGTCAATGATGGTGTCATTGAGTTCCAGCTGGAACGGCGCGGTATTGCCGTATCCGGGCTGGACAGCGGCGATCGCCTTGGCCGCTGCGGTAAACGCGCCGTCCTTCCGGAACCCATTGTTCGGATTTGCACCGTGGTTGATCGGTTCTCCGGCTCTGCGTCCATTGGGCGTCGCGCCGACCTGCTTCCCGAAGGGAACCGTATTCGCCCATGAGAACAGGCCGGGGATCGTCAGGTGTCCTTCCGGTGTGCGCTCCTGAGAGATACGCTCCGTAAAGAACCGGGATATCCGCAAAGCCCAGCCGTCCGCTTCTGTTCCGCCGTAGCCATACATGGGCGTATTTTTCAGGATGCGGCGAACCGCGTCAGCTTCAGGGCCTTCAAAATTGACGGCGATCGCATTGCGCACCTGATCCCAGCTCAGGTCCTTTTTCTCGCAGCAATGCAGCTCCAAGGCCGCGAAGGAATCCGCCACCGTTGCGATGCCCGCGCCGTCTATCGCAATGTTATAATACTGCAAGCCTCCATGGGACGCGTCGCGGCCCTTTTCAATGGGGCCATGGGAAACCAAGTTCAGCAGCAGCTCCGGCGCGTTGCGGTACTGATTTTTCAGGTGGAAGTCAATGCCCGCTTTGATGCAGGCGATCGCCTCCAGCAGGTCTTTGCGGAACACGTCATAGAACTCTGCCAGATCGTCTCCCTGATACTCCTGAAACGCCACCTCAAAGACCTTTGCCATGTTGATCTTGACCAGATCGTTCATGGTATATTCCAGCCCCGGCAGGGACATCCAGTTGCACCCCAGCGCGATCCGCCTTCTGGCAAGCTCGGCAGAGTATCCGTTTTTCATAAAACCGGAAACCAACGCCTTGTCGCCGGAGAAACGGGGATAGGCAAGCCGATCCTCAAACAAAATCTCCAGTCCGCGGCGGAACAGCCCCTCATCCATATTGTCGAATACGCGTATGGTGATATTGGCAGTGGATTTCAGCTGGTGCGCCGCCTCCAGTATCAGGTAGGACAGGTGGTTCGTGTTGTCGCTTCCGTCCGCGGCGGGGCCGCCGATCTGATAGTAATGGGGGTCGCACAGCAGGAAGCAGGCGAGGATAAAGGTGGCCTCGTCGTCCGTCATGCCCTCCGCGACGCTCTTTTCATAGTACGGAAGCAAAGTGCAGTCCAGCTGGCAGCCGGCACCGGCCCGGCAGTAGGTCCGCTCTGCCATATTGTACCAGCTGATCCACTGACATGCCTCTCTCAGATTCCGGGCGGGGCCTTTCAGGATCTGGCGGTTGGCTTCCAGCATTTCCCGAAGGTTTTTCTTCACCGCCGGGTCGGATTCCTCCCGCTCCATCTGCGCGATGGTTTCGATGGTGCGCTCGACCCAGTTGATAATGCCCAGCAGAACATCTTTTTCCGCGGCATACAGCTCCTGCGCCTCTTCATCCGTATTCTCCCGGCTGTACCGCTCCACCTTGTCGAGAAGTCCATACCAGCCAAGGTCCAGGCCGATCTGATAGTCTCCCCCAAAATGGTGCATCTTTCCGATACCGGGAACCAGCGCATACTTGTTCTGAACCGGCTTGAGCCAGCTGTAATCAAAAATGGGCGCCATTTCCATGTTATTGGTGGAAGTCACGCTTTCAAAGGGACGCATACGCTGCAAAATGAACATCCATCTGCCCGCGAGGGCGTCATTGGCGTCCACATACACAGGGTGCGCCTCCATCAACCGGCGGAAGTTCCTGCCCCACAGCTCCGCGCCGTAGAACGTCCCGTGCTCCTTATCGTTGCACTCCGGGTGGAACACAAAGTCCTCCGGGGGCGGTACACAGCCGTAGTCGTCCTCGTCCATGTATCCGTTTCTTCGGATTTTTTCTTTTGTCTGTTCCTCTTTGCGGCTGCGCAAAGCATTCAGACGTTCTTCAAATGTATATCCCATAGCTCAGTCCTCTATGTTGTGATATTGTGTTCCGTTCAGCCACACCGGAATTCCCGCGGACGCCGCTGTCCGCGCCAGCTCACGCATCCGGGCGGCGGGCAGCGCCGTGATCTCCGGGACGGGATAGCCCAGCCGCTTCCGTTTGTCGTTTCCCATCGGATTGTAGGAAAGCAGCTCATAATAGGAAAGATTGGAGAGGCTTTTCAGGAATTCCGCCGTCTGCGCGATGTTATCCTCCGAATCGTTGAATCCGGGAATTACCGGCGTGCGGATAATCAGCGGCACATTCCGGCTGTCGAGCCAGCGGATATTGCGCAGTGTCTTTTCGTTGCTGCACCCCGTTCCGCGAATGTGCGCCGGGGCATCCATGCTCTTGATATCCGCCATCACAAGATCCAGCTGCGGGATTAGCTGTTCCAGCACGGCGGTATCCACACACAGATTGGACTCGATGGCGGTGTGGATTCCTTCCGCATGGCACCGCTGCAGAAGCGCCTGCGCAAACGCCTTCTGCATCAGGACTTCGCCGCCGGACAATGTTACGCCGCCGCCGCTTTTTCCATAGAAAACGACGTCCTCCCGAATCTGCGCCATGCAGTCCTCCACGGAAAGCCATTTCCCGATCGGCCGAAGGGCCGCGACCGGGCAGGCTTCCGTGCAGGCCATGCAGTGAATGCACTTCTCCGAATGAAAAACACGGCCTGTTTCCGTAAACACATGACACTTTTCGGGGCAGACCTGAACACATCTTCCGCAGTGAATGCATTCCTGCTCATACCTGTCCACCTCCGGAAACACCTTCAGGCTTTCCGGATTGTGGCACCAGTAGCAATGCAGATTGCACCCCTTGAAGAAAACCACGGTGCGTATCCCCGGGCCATCGGCGGTGGAGTAGCGTTCAATATCAAAAATCAGGCCGCGTTCCATGGACGATCACCCAATCTGCCAGTGCAGATTGTTGACAAGCTCGATCTTTCCGCTGTCGGAGGAGCGAATACCGGCGTCCAGAATCGCCATGGCGTCCAGATTGAATTCCGGCTGGGCGGTGTAATGGATCGGCTCATCCGTATCCATGTGATGGACATAGGCACAGGCGACGTCCTTGAGTTCCTCAGGCAGCGGATCGTTCTCGATATCCTCTACGGTTCCGTCGGTGTGGTAGAACTGCACCTTGCCGGTCTTATAGTCGCAGACCAGAGCGCCCTTGGTGCCGTAGACGATCGGAGACTTGAAGGTATGATTATAGGTCGTCCATGTGCCTTCCAGAACGGCGTAGCAGTCGGGATAGCGCACGATCATCGCTGCGTTGTCCTCGGCGTCCGCAAGGGCGTGGATGGAATTGACCCGCATACCCATTGCGGCAACGGCCGGCTTGCCTGCCATCCAATAGCTGACGACCGAGCCATAGCAGCAGTAATCCGCCATAGCGCCGCCGCCGCAGTCATGCTGGTGCCACCATGTGCTGCACTTCTCCGCCTCGGTCATCGGCTCCGAAGTCTCCGCGATCTTGTGCTTCGCGCCGGGGCCAAGAGGGCCGGTGTGACCCATACGGGTCTTGATCTCGATGACCTTGCCGATAGCGCCGTCATCCACCATGCGCTTGACCGTCTGCAGGCCGGGGTTCCAGGTGATTGGCCAGTTGACCATGTAGAACGTGCCGTATTTCTTCACAATGCGGTACATCTTCATGGCATCCGACATTGTCGTCGCCATGGGCTTTTCAATGCTCACGCCGATGCCGCGCTTGGCGCATTCCTCGGTAATCTGAACATGGTAGCAGTTTTCGGAGTTCACAACGCACAGGTCAGGCTTCACCTCATCCAGCATCTGCTTCCAGTCGTCAAATTTGGGGATGTTGTAGTTCTTGCAGCAGTAGTCGATATTCCATTCCCGGGTATAGATGGCGCCGGGCTTCATCTCCGGCATGTGGGGCGGCACGTCCGCCGCGCCGCACAGATCGATACGGGGATGCTCGTAAAAATGCTTGGCAACATCGTTGATATGGACATGGGCAAAGCCCACGATCACAACTTTATACTTATCCTTCATAATCATAGCCCTCCAGTTCTTCAGCTCTGACTTCTCTGCCTTCCGCGGCGCTGCGGTAGAAGCACTCGATCGACGCGACCACGTTCAGGGTCTCGCGAGGCTTCACAATGCGCTCTTCTTCTCCCTTGAGAACGCGCAGGACATGCTCATACATATACCAGTGTCCGTCAAAGGCCTTCACATCGTTGTAGGCACGGTTGTCAAAATACTTGAGATCCGTCTCCGCCTGATAGTGGCCGACGTTCTTATAGAGCTTCATGTTCTCCGCGTCAATGCCGCCCTCGGGGCCGCAGATGACGAAGGAGCGGGAGGTGGGATAGTTCAGCGCCCACGTGAACTTGAAGTTGACGAGGAAGTTCCCTTCCAGCCGGATGGCGCCCATGGCCGCTTCTTCCACGCTCATCTCCTTGGGATCGTAGGGGCGGGGCGTAAAGACCGTACCCGCGTGAGCGCCGGATTCCTTGATGTTGATCATGATGTCCTTGCCCTGATGGCTCAGGCAGTCAAAGCTCATGCCGGACACAGACAGGACACGGGGATTGCCGCACATCCACAGCAGACTGTCCACGAAGTGAACGCCAAGGTCGCAGTAGGGGCCGCCGCCGTTCTGTTCCTTCATGTGGAACATGCCCCAGCTGGGGATTCCGTAACGGCGGCAGAAGCTGATGTCCGCGTAATAGGGCTTGCCGATCTGGGCCTGCTCCATGGCATCCTTGCAGAACACCATGTCGTTCGTCCAGCGGCGGGACTGGCAGGGGAACAGAACTTTTCCGCAGGCGTCCGCTACGGCGAACATCTCCTTCGCGTCGCGGTAGGTCAGCGCCAGAGGCTTCTCGCACATGACGTTCGCGCCGGCCTTCAGTGCCGCGATAGACCATGTCTTATGCGCCAGATTCGGGGTGCAGACGGCTACGATATCCAGCTTGTCCTTGTGCTTATCCAGCATCTCCTGCGGGTCGGTGTACCACTCGGGGATATTCCAGCGCTCAGCCGTTTCCTTCGCCGCTTCTTCCCGGATATCGGCGCAGGCAACGATCTCGGCCAGCCCCTTCTTTCTGAGGTTATTGATGGCCGGAAGGTGTGCGCAGTTGCAGATCATTCCGGTGCCGATCAGTGCAATACGGAATTTCTCGCTCATAGTTCATTCCTCACTTATCATATCAAAAGTTTTAAGGGGATCACCTTGCCTCCCTTATAAGCCCATTATATTCTCCCGGTGCGTTTCTTCAATGCAAAGAAAATCCGCGATAAAACCGTAAAATAGTATTGAATTTTCTAATGGATTATGCTATAATATATGTTTTTTCTGTTGAGAACAAAAAACGGTCAGCGCCCCTTGCCTCTCCCTTTGGGAGAGGTGTCTGAGCGAAGCGAAGAGG
>OGUN01000982.1_pt1 | contig 22008 bp, 16 predicted proteins | sample 1553621 | NCBI WGS metagenome assembly OGUN01 (sample SAMEA2580300, study PRJEB22360) | human gut metagenome | biome: human gut; feature: human-associated habitat; material: faeces | place: Denmark | collected 2008/2010
CTCCGTCCCTCAACCCTGCGAGCCTTTAAAAAGGCTCGAGCGAAACTTTTATCTGTCTAAGGTAAGTTCATTAGCTAAACGACAGTTCATTGGAAATTTCCTCGACCGCGGCAATTATTTTATTTAATACACTACGAGCGAGACTTGTCGAGCGATTCCGCGTCTTGACAGTGGCGGCTCGCCACCGAAACTTTTATCTGTCTAAAATAAGTGCATCAGCTAAAATGTAATCTACTATTTTCATTATATATTATAATAAAAACAGTGTCAAATAACTTGGTTGACGGGCTATTCTCATAATGATATAATATTCTAAAATCTATATGAATTTATGGTGAATTTCAAAATGATATATACTTATTCTCTAAATTCTCAGGAAGTCAATATTACAAAAAAAGAAATCTATCGTTACCTCGGCTATGGTAGAGTTTATCCAAGTGATGAAGTCACTGCTCTCATAGATGAGTGTGTAAACGAATTTAATAAATATGTAAATTATAGGGCCTGCTACGCAAAGGTTGATATTTCTGTTGATGAGCAAAACGAAATTATAGATTTCGGATTTATGCAGGTTAAAAGCCATTCTCTGACTATAAATCTTCGTGGTTGTGAGAGTGCATATATATTTGCCACTACAACAGGTTCTATGGCTGAAAGATTGATTATGAAACATAACAAGCTTTCTGCTCTCAAAGGAATAGTAACAGACGCTATCGGCTCAGCATCTATTGAAGATTTTTGCGATATGCTCAACAAAATGCTTGCAGATTTAAGCTCACAGAATGGTAAATTTCTTCGTCCAAGGTTTAGCTGTGGCTATGGAGATTTTCCGCTTGAATTTCAGCCACAGATTCTCGAATTTCTCGATACAAGCCGAAAAATAGGTCTTAATATAACAGATAATCTTATGATGACACCTGTTAAATCAGTTACTGCCATTGTAGGAATAAGCGACTTTCCCACAAAATGTCGTACAGGCTGTGTAAGCTGTGAAAAAACAGACTGCGAATATAGAAAGTAAAGGGTGCTTTAAATGAATATCAAAGAACTTATAAAAAATCAAATTGTATACTTTGATGGAGGTATGGGAACACTTCTTCAAGAGCGTGGCTTACAACCAGGTGAACTTCCAGAAACATGGAATATTCTACACCCAGAAATAATCACAGATATTCACCGCTCATATTTTGAGGCTGGTGCTAATATAATCAAGACAAATACTTTCGGTGCCAACCGCCTTAAATTTGATAATCTTGAGGAAATTATAACAAAAGCTGTCGAGAATGCTAATAAAGCAAGAGATGGCTTTGAAAATGCTTATATTGCTCTTGATATAGGTCCTATCGGAAAAATGCTCAAACCTCTTGGTGACCTCGATTTTGAAAAGGCTGTTGAAATCTTCGCAGAAACAGTAAAAATCGGTTCAAAGCTCAATGTAGATTTAATTCTTATTGAAACTATGAATGATTCCTACGAAACAAAGGCGGCTGTATTGGCGGCTAAGGAAAATTCTGATTTACCGATTTTCGTTACAACCGTTTATGATGAAAACGCAAAGCTTATGACTGGTGCTAATCCTAAATGTATGGTAGCAATTTTGGAGGGCTTAGGTGTTGACGCTTTAGGCCTTAACTGCTCACTTGGTCCTGAACAGATGAAAAAAATCGTTCCTATGCTCACAAAAGAAGCAAGTATCCCTGTAATTGTCAATCCTAATGCTGGACTTCCGAGAAGCGAAAACGGCAAAACTGTTTATGATGTTGATGCTGATGAATTTTCGGATATTATGGTTGAGATTGCAGAAAGCGGTGCAAGAATTTTAGGTGGCTGTTGCGGAACTACTCCAGAATTTATCCGCAAAACTATTGAAAAAACTAAATCCTTAAAACCACAACCTATTGTTCCCAAAAATACCACCCTTGTTTCTTCATATACTCACGCAGTTGAGATTGGCCCATCTCCTATACTTATCGGCGAAAGAATAAATCCAACGGGTAAATCTAAATTTAAGGAAGCACTTCGTCAAAATAATATGGACTACATTCTCAATGAGGGAATCGCACAACAAGAAAAAGGCGTACAAATTCTTGATGTTAATGTTGGCCTGCCCGAAATTGATGAAGTCGAAATGATTAAGAATGCTGTATTTGAGCTTCAAAGTGTTATCGACTTGCCACTTCAGATTGATACAGTCGATATTGAAGCTATGGAACAATCCATGAGATTATATAACGGTAAACCGCTTGTCAATTCTGTAAACGGCAAAAAAAAGAATATGAAAGATGTTTTCCCACTTATCAAAAAATATGGTGGCACACTTATTGCTCTTACGATTGATGAAGACGGTATTCCTGAAACTATTGAAGGCAGAATAAAGATTGCAGAAAAAATCATAAAAACTGCCAAAGAACACGGTATAGATAAAAAAGACATTGTTGTTGACCCTCTTGCAATGACAATTTCAAGCGATACAAACAGTGCTAATATAACCCTTGAAACAGTCAAGAGATTAAGCAATATGGGAATAAAGACAAGTCTTGGTGTTTCAAATATTTCTTTTGGTTTGCCTAATAGAGAGTTTGTAACATCAACCTTCTTTGCAATGGCTTTGCAGAATGGTCTTAACTGTGCAATTATGAATCCATATTCTCAAGAAATGATGAAAGTATATTATTGCTTTAACGCTCTTACTAATCGTGATGATAACTGCACTGATTATATCAACTTCTGCTCTACTGTTGTTACTCAGACAGTAACCACTACCTCTGCAACAGGCACAAAGCTTGAAAGCAACGATGATGAGCCACTTAAAAAAGCCATCATCAAGGGATTAAAGGAACAAGCCGCTGCCATAACTGCTGAAATGCTCAAAACAGTTTCACCGCTCGACTTGATTGATACACAAATTATTCCAGCACTTGATATTGTTGGAAAGGGCTTTGAGGAAAAGACCGTATTTTTGCCACAGTTACTTATGAGTGCGGAAGCATCAAAGTCAAGCTTTGATGTTGTTAAAGCATCTATGGCAAGCAATGGCGAGGCTTCTAAGGGAAGAATTATTCTTGCAACTGTCAAGGGAGATATTCACGATATAGGCAAAAATATAGTAAAAGTACTTTTAGAGAACTATGGTTATGAAGTAATCGACCTCGGAAAAGATGTTCCGCCTGAATTAGTTTGTGAAACAGCAATCAAAGAAGAAATCGACCTTGTAGGACTTAGTGCATTGATGACTACTACTGTTCCAAGTATGGAAGAAACTATAAAGCAACTTCGTGAGAAACGCCCTCAGTGCAAGGTTGTTGTCGGTGGTGCTGTTTTAACACAAGAATATGCAGATATGATTGGTGCTGACTACTACGCAAAGGACGCTATGGAAACTGTAAGATATGCAGAACATTTCTTCGGTGTAGAATAATCAATTTTAATATTTATAAGCAAAATGGACGAGCATTTAGCCCGTCCATTTTTATATAGCTTAAATCTTAATTAAAGTGTTAGTATCTATACTAAAATACCTATTATCCTCAAATGAAAGGATATTTCCAGCAAGAACATTCGAGCAATCATACACGCTTTTCATATCGTGTACTGCAATATTATTTTGCATAAGTGGCTTACTTTCTATAATTTCTACATCTTCATCTCGACTATAAAGCAAGCGATTAGTTATTTTATAAGTTTCGCCCTGATGATTTTCATCTGTACGAATATACTCCGCTTTGCTTGCTATACTATTTAAATTATAAGCTATAACATTAAAGTCCTGCTCGTGATATGACATTAAATTGTACTTATAAACATTCGGCAGAGATTGATTATAATCACCAAACAACATTACTACTGTGTTATCGTTTGAAATTAACATAAAGTTAAATGTTCTCGTCGCTATATCTGTTACTCCTTTTGAAACACTTGAAAAATACAAATTTGCACTTGATTTATCCACATTATTGACTACCGTCTGTATATTATATTGATAAGTCGCCCTATTAATCGCCACGGCTCTTATAAGCTTTATCTTATAGCAGTTATTCACATCAAAAATTATAGTAATGATATGAGATGAATCTTCATTAGCAAACTCTGCGTCAATATCTGTTTCGCAAGTAATTCTGCTGTCTGCTGATGTTAATTCATTCGCAAATGCTTTGATAAAATCCTTTTCTGTGCCGTTTATGCTTACCGTTTTATTTACATAACTCATTTTTCAACCTCATTTTTCATACACAATTTGTGTTATATTTACTTTTGTTTTTATAATTCTATTTAGTAAATCTGTGTTTACTATTCTATGGTCACTTTTATATACAATTTTCTCATTCAACTTTTCAAGATTACCAAAGATTTTTTCTTGCTTTTTTATTATACCTATCAAAAAAATCACTCCTTAGCTGTAACAGCCTTATTAACAACAAAGGGACTGCATAAAACAAGCATATAATAATCTCCATCATTAGTTTGCAAGCCTATATCATAGCGATAATCCTTAAATTCCAGTTTTTGAGTATCCTCAGGCTTAAGAGAAATCAAGTAGCCATTTTCTTCTCTGTTTTCTGCTATAATTATCTTTTTTATAAGATAATCATCACTTTCTATATCAAATTTTACCCCAAAAATAAGTTTTTCTCCGTCTTTAAGGTAATATATCGTTCCATCATCATTTTGAATAGTAAGAAGAAACGACATTGTTGTACCTCTTGTAATACTTAATTTCATATTTCCTCCTTAGTAAACGCAAAAAGTGTATCACTAAACCTTACAATTTAATGATACACTATTTGTGTAGAAATATTAAAGTGGAATTATTTCTAAGAAAGTATTCCGCTCAAGTTTTATTATGGCACAACTTGCGAATATATCTTTCTGAAAGATTATAAATTTTGGCAAGCTCTGAAATATTATGTCCATCATTATATTTTTTACGAATTTCCTTATTACGCACACTCTTGATAATCTCAGAATATTTTTGTATATAAACAGAATCTTCACCGCCAAAGCGTTTTGAAAGCTTAATATAGTTTTCTATTCCTATAACCTCCGCAATTTCACGCTGTCTATCGCTTAAATCATCTAAAGATATAATAATTTTATCCATTCTTTCACCCTTTCAATAATTTTCTCCCTTAATTTAATTATAGAACATTAGTTCGTATTAGTCAAGCAAAAGAAAAACTGCTCAACTCAAAGTCAGTTAAGCAGTTTTATAAATATACTATTTACTCATAAATTCCAATTGGAATATTTTTAATATCTTCAAGCTTATAAGGTGTTTCCTGATATACATTATTAAGCCAGTTAGTATAGAAAAGTGTTGCATTACTTCTCCAAGTAATAGGTGGCAATGCTGAAGTATCATCAGCAGGAAAATAATTATAAGGTATTTCTGGCCTTAAACCACGCTTTAAATCTCTGAAATATTCGTTAGCAAGAGTGTTTCTGTCATATTCTGCGTGGCCAAGTATAAATACCCTTCTAAAATCTCTGCTTGCAATAATAGCTGCACCTGCAAGAGTAGATGAGGCAAGAATAATAAGCTCTTTATGCTTTCTTATATCAGAACGGTGTACACCTGTATATCTTGAATGTGGAATAAGGAATCTATCATCAAAACCTCTCATAAGAGGATGAAAAACTTCTGTAACCTTATGCTTATAAACGCCAGAAAGCTTCTCATCAAATTCATACTTTGGTATACCGTAGTGATAATAAAGCCCTGCCTGTGCACCCCAACATATATGAAGTGTACTAAAAACATGGGTTTTCGACCATTCCATAATATCACAAAGTTCTTCCCAATAATCAACCTCCTCGAAAGGAAGCTTTTCTACTGGTGCACCAGTGATAATCATTCCATCAAAATATTCATCTTTCAACTCTGAAAAAGTCTTGTAGAAATTAGTAAGATGTTCTTGTGGAGTATTTTTGTGAACATGAGATGCAACCTGCATCAATTCAATATCTACTTGTAATGGACTATTGCCAAGCAATCTCAGCAGTTGAGTTTCAGTTTCTATTTTTGTTGGCATAAGATTAAGTATAGCTATACGAATAGGTCTTATGTTTTGTGTGCTTGCTCTATCCATAGTCATAACAAAGATATTTTCAGAAATCAATTCTTCATAAGCTGGCAGTTCACTCTGTATTTTTATAGGCATTTTTCATTCCTCCAATGACATAAGACATAGCAAAAACTTTTTACTATGCAAAAATCACAATATAGCACAAAAAATGGAGCGACAAGAAGTGCGTCACTCCATTCATTTTCTTATAAACAATTTATTTTAATAATTCTAACACTTATTTTTAAAGTTGTCAACGCTCATAAAATGGCAATTATCTATAATTTCTTGCTATAACTTCTATTTGCTTTCTTATCTCAAGAAAGGCATCAGTAATAACAGGGTCAAATTTCTTGCCCCGCTGTTGCTTTATCAGGTTAAAAGCCTCATCAAAGTTTATAGCCTCTTTATAGCATCTCTTAGAGACAATAGCATCAAACACATCAGCTATTGTCATAATTCTTGCCGCAAGCGGAATCTCTGCACCACGAAGCCCATAAGGATAGCCAGAACCGTCCCAGCACTCGTGATGATATGCTGCAACACCCTTTGCAATATTAAGAAATGCCTCATCCTCAAGGTCACTCAAAGATTTCTCAAGCAACATCTTTCCGTTGACAGTGTGCATTTTGATAATATTAAATTCCTCGTCAGTAAGTCTTCCTGGCTTTTTTAATATAGCATCGGGAATAGTAATCTTGCCAATATCATGAAGTGGAGCAGAAAGAATTATATTATGCATATAATCAGGTGTAAGAATATCATCAAAATCTTCTTCTCTTTTCAGCTCATATAAGATAGCTTCTACATATTCACTTGTACGCTTAACATGCTGACCTGTGCTGCCATCACGAGCCTCTATAATATCAGCAAAGCTAATTATAATTTTATTTTGCAAGGTATCAATTTGATTTTCTTTTTGGTCAACCTTAGAATTAAGTGATTTTCTAAGTTTTTCAAGAGAAAGGAATATCTTGTGTGTAAAAACACCCATAATAAGAAAGCTTGCAAGAGAATTAAGTATAAAAAGAGAAAGTTCAAACCAATCAGGGATATGTATAATAGTATATCCTGGAGTATAATCTCTCATAACTATTGAAAAAAATACAAAAACAAAACACGCAAGAATTACAATTATATCTCTGACATAAGCAAGTACTCTATTATTTGCATCTATAAACATAGCAATTATAATTATAGGTATAAATAAAAATTCAAAGCCTGTTTCCTTACCAAAGAGCAATAAACACATAATTTGGTGCGAAAAGGTTTCAAGTATAGTATATGCCAAGCAAGGAATCCATGACCATTTTACATATTTAATAAATATAACTCCTGCGGCATAGAGTGTGACATCAATTATTTCTACTATAGCAAGCTCTTGAATTCCTACCAAAGAAAAGCCTACAAGATATACAGAATGAAGTAAAACATTAACAATAAATAACAAATTGATTGCCAGAGTCATTGAAGAATAAGCTTCAAAATCTTTATCTTCATTATATTTAGGGTTATTAACGAAAAATTCTTTAACTTTATCAGCCATAATTGAGTGGTATTCTCCGTTTTGAGAATTTTCCTTTCATCAGGGTTATATATTGAAGCCTTCAACATATAATCAAATTATATCATTTTTATTCTTATTTTTCAATATAATTTCGACATTTTAATTAGTTTTTTTATCAAATTTTAAGTCGCTTCATATAAAATAACTAATTTTTGACTTTTACCATCTTTTTGTACTAATATATCATATACTATGGTTGAAATGCGAATTTTAAAGTTGTATAATTGTCGAGGATTATAAAAATTTAAAAAATAAAAAGGAGAAGTAATGGAAAACACAAATGAATTAAAGCAAAATAAAATGGGTACAGCACCTCTTTTCAGACTCATCATGTCTATGGCACTGCCTGCTATGTTTTCGATGCTAGTCCAAGCATTGTATAATATTGTAGACAGTATTTTTGTTTCTATGAAGGGTGAAGCCGCTCTCGGTGCTGTAAATCTTGCATTTCCTATGCAGTTCCTTATGACAAGCGTTGCCGTTGGCACTGGTATAGGAATCAACTCTCTTGTTTCAAGGCGACTTGGTGAGGGCAGAAAGCAGGAGGCAGATAAAACAGCAACATATAGCCTTATGCTCGGAATTTTTTCTTGGCTTATATTCTTGCTCTTGGGAATTTTCGCAGTACACCCACTGATTTCCGTTTTCACAAACGACCCAGAAACATATCAATATAGTGTTGAATATCTCAGCATTGTATTTATCTTTTCTATTGGCATTTTCGTAGAGGTAAATATAGAAAAAACATTACAAGGCACAGGAAACACAGTCTTTCCTATGGCATTTCAGCTTGTAGGTGCGATTACAAATATTATACTTGACCCTATTTTTATCTTTACCTTTGATTTAGGTGTTAAGGGTGCAGCTATTGCTACCATTATAGGACAAATTTTCTCAATGATTTTTGCACTTCTTGTACTTTTCATCAGAAAAAATGGTATAAAAGTCGATTTCAGCTTTTTCAAAAAAATAGATTGGAAAGTTATTATTGATGTATATAGAGTTGGATTGCCTTCAATCGTTATGCAGAGCATAGGCTCATTTATGATTTTTGGACTAAATCTAATCCTCACAGGTTTTTCCATCACTGCTGTTAATGTTCTCGGTGTATATTATAAACTTCAATCATTCATATTTATGCCAGTTTTCGGTTTAACACATGGTGTTATGCCTATTATGGGCTATAATTACGGAGCAAAGAATAAAGACAGGCTTATGAAATCCTTGAAATATTCACTTTTCATAGCTTTAGTAATTATGGGTATAGGGCTTATAATTTTTCAAGTATTCCCGAGAGAGCTTTTAGCAATGTTCAATGCAACAGATGATATGTACGCAATAGGAATACCTGCACTAAGATTAATTAGCCTATGTTTCTTGCCTGCGGCAGTCGGCATAATGTTCTCAACAGTGTTCCAAGCAGTTGGCAGAGGCATTCGTTCACTTATAATTTCCCTGCTCAGACAACTTTGTCTTATTCTTCCAATAGCATATGTTCTTTCATTCTTTGGTGTAACATTTGTATGGCTCGCTTTCCCACTTGCAGAAATTCTATCAATTATAGTTTCGGTTATTTTCTTTGTTACTCTCTATAATAAGGAGCTAAAATTCCTTTCAACTAAAGAACCAAGATAAAATATCTTTAAACAAATAACAAATCCACCGATAAAGCCTAAAAGCCTTGTCGGTGGATTTGTTTATAGATTATTTTGTTACAGCTTGCTTGGCAGCCTTTGCTTTTTCTTTTTCTTCAGCCTTTATATTTTCCTTCGCAACCGCAAGCATAAGCTTAATTCTGTTCTCCTGATTAACTCTTGGTGCACCTGGGTCATAGTCTATTGAAACAATATTAGCCTTTTCATTCTTTCTCTTAATGGCACTAACCATTCCCTTTGCACAAATATGGTTTGGTAAGCAGCCAAAAGGCTGAGTACAAACAACATTTTCATAGCCACTTTCTATAAGCTCAACCATTTCCGCTGTTAATAGCCAGCCCTCGCCCATTTTATTGCCATATCCAATCAAGCCTTTAACCATTTCTTTTGTTTCCGCATAGCTTGCAGGTGCGTGGAAGCCATGATTATTTGCACTTTCTATAACATAGCCTTCCATCTTTGTAAGGTATTTCATAACCTCACTAAGAACATTAAATTTTATTTTATTTCCACCATAGAGCTTATGGTCTTCAAGCCTGTTATCAACCTTAAATAACGCAAATCCCATAATGCCTGGAATATTAACCTCACAGCCCTGCTCAAGAAGAAAATCTTCAAGATGGTTATTTCCGAGCGGAGAATATTTTACATAAATTTCTCCAACTATTCCAACCTTAATCTTCTTAACCTTATTAAGCGAAATCTGAGCAAATTCTTCACCCATTTTATCAAGATTTCTTTTGATATGTGATGATGAATAACCGTTGCCTTTTTCCATTTCATCAGAAAGTCTTTGAATCCACTGCTCAACCAAAGCATCGCTTTCACCTTTGTTTATTTCATAAGCCTTGGTCTGGTTATTAAAAAGCATAAGAGCGTCACCATAAACAAGACCAGCAAGAGCTTTTCTAATCATAGGAACAGTAAGAGAAAATCCGCTGTTCTTCTCCAAACCAGAAACATTCAGAGAAATAACAGGAACATTCTCAAAACCAGCTTTTTTCAGAGCCTTTCTCAAAAGATGGATATAATTAGATGCACGACAGCCACCGCCTGTTTGTGTAATCATAAGAGCAGTTTTATTTACATCATATTTACCACTTTGAAGTGCGTGAATAAACTGTCCGATAACAAGCAATGCAGGATAGCAAGTATCATTATGTACATACTTCAAGCCAACCTGTGCTATTTCAGGGCCGTCGTCCTCAAGCAAAACATTCTTATAACCATACTGAGTAAAAACATTTCTAATCAGCGAGAAATGAATTTTCGCCATCATCGGCAAAAGTATGGTATATTCCTTTTTCATTTCCTTAGTAAAAATAAGTCTGCCGTCTTTATCATAAACAAGTTTCGCCATTCTATATTACCATTCCTTTCTGTGATAACTTACTTTCAAAATATATTTTAATTTATTCCCAATCAGATAAACCGGAATTTATCTATACAATTATAGGTTTCAGTCCATTTTTTCTTATGTTTTCTAATTCTTCTGCAGTTAAGCACTGGGACTCATAAAGCCGTAGATATTCTTTGGATACATCTGAATCAAATATTAATACATCATCAGAATTTATAGTAACATCAACACCACTACGATACAGTTTTCCAATCGGATGCATAGACATATCTGCAACCCTTCCAAGTAAAATATTACTTGTTGGTGTAATATTTAATCTGATTTTATTATCTGCCAAAAAGCGGATTACTGATTCATCGCTGACTGCTGCTATCCCATGTTGAACCTCATCAAGTTCTAATTCCTCTACTGCTGTTCTTACGTCTTTAGCAGTCCCCCATTCTCCAACATGCGCTTTTAGCCTTAATCCTTCTTTTTTTGCACGCCGATAAATTCCTTTAAAATTTTCGATAGGTTGTGCTAATTCATCACCGTACAAATCAATAGAATAAAAATTCTTATTTCCCCAAAAATGCGATAAACAATCTTCTAAATAACTGATTGGACAATGTCTTGATAATCCAATTTGGAGCCTTAATTCTATATCGGGAGCGATTTCTTTTTGAACACTTGTAAAAGCATTAACCAACTCATCAATATCATTATTAAAAAATTCATTTAAGCCCCACACATCTTCACCAATTTCAAGCACAGTTACTCCATCTTCCTTGGCTTGTTCAAAGGTTGCTCTGATTAAAAATTTTCTCATCGCAGTGCTATTAAAATCTTGATCAATATATTTTTGACTCCATTGATTCATCTCATCCATTGATGACAAAGGATTAACTAATGGCTCAATTTTTTTACAAGTTTTCTGATATATGAACATTCTATTTCCACCAAGCACAAAATGATTGTGCAAGTCTGCCTTAGGATACTTTCTTAATTCTTCCAGATTTCTTTGTTCCAATGCATATGTAAAACTATTCATAAATAAATGCTCTCCTAGCTGTTTGATTTTCTCTATAAATTCCGATTTAACTCCAAAATCTTACATTAAGCCGTTATCTGTATAAAAATATTTTAACTCTCATCTAACGTAGCTAAAAGGCTTCTGATTCGGATTTTAACTGCACCCAAATTGGTGATTTCGTCAATCTTAATCTGTGTATAAATCTTACCCTTTTGTTCCAATATTCCACGAACCTCATCAGTTGTAATAGCATCAACACCGCAACCGAATGAAACAAGCTGAACAAGATTCATATTCGGCTTTGTAGAAACATACTTTGCCGCAGAATAAAGTCTTGAATGGTATGTCCATTGGTTAAGAACGGTTGTCGGGAACTTATCAACCTTGTTGCTTACTACATCTTCAGAAATTATCGCAACATTAAAGCTTGCAATCATTCTGTCAATTCCATGATTTATTTCAGGGTCAGCGTGATAAGGTCTGCCGCACAAGACAAATATCGACTTATTTTCAGCCTCTGCTCTCTTGATAATGTCCTCGCCATATGTGCGAATCTTTGCAAGATAGTTTTCATACTCGTCATAAGCTGCTCTTGCCGCCGCCTTAACCTCCTTAACATCAATTTTCCCGAAATACTTTTCGAGATGCTCATGCATTTTATATGGAAATTCTTTTCTTCTGTGTATTCCTAAGTATTCATAGAAGAAAGTTACCTTTTCTATATCTCGGACATTTGCGTGAATAACCTCAGGATAATACGCAACAACAGGGCAATTATAGTGGTTATCGCCCATATGCTCATCAAAGTTATATGACATACAAGGATAGAATATTGTCTTTATTCCATTATCAATTAACCACTGAACATGACCATGCATAAGCTTTGCAGGGAAGCAAACAGTATCACTTGGAATAGTATGCTGACCACTCAAATAAAGCTTTCTTGTTGAATATGGAGAACGAACCACCTCAAAACCAAGCTTTGTAAAGAAAGTATGCCAGAAAGGAAGAAGTTCAAACATATTGAGTCCCATAGGGATACCAATTTTTCCCCTCGAACCCTTTACAGGCTTATAGCTGTCAAGAAGATTTCTCTTATATTCATAGATGTTAAAGCTATTATCAGGGGATTTTTTAGTTATAGGTCGCTCACAGCGGTTTCCTGCAATATATCTTTTGCCATCGCTAAAAGTATTAACAGTAAGACGGCAGTTATTATTACAAAGTCCGCAATTGGTGGTAACAATCTTATGGAAGAAGCCATTCAAAGCCTCACGCTTTATAATAGTGCTTTTTCCCTCACCCTTGCATTTATTCATAGCATAGAGAGCCGCACCATAAGCGCCCATAAGACCGGAAATACAAGGGCGGATAACCTCTCTGCCTGTTTCCTTTTCAAATACTCTAAGAACCGCATCATTGAGAAATGTTCCGCCTTGAACGACAATTTTCTTTCCAAGCTCGCTCGCCGATGAAGTTCTTATAACCTTATAGAGTGCATTTTTAACAACACTAATTGACAAACCCGCAGAAATATCCTCTATTGTTGCACCGTCCTTCTGTGCTTGTTTAACTGATGAATTCATAAAGACAGTACAGCGAGAACCGAGGTCAACAGGCTGCTTTGCAAGTAGTCCAAGCTTAGAAAATTCCTCAACAGAATACCCAAGAGCATTTGCAAAGGTCTGCAAGAATGAACCACAGCCCGATGAGCAAGCCTCATTCAAGAAAATATTGTCGATTGCACCATTATGAATTTTAAAACATTTAATATCCTGACCGCCTATGTCAATAATAAATTCAACATCAGGCATAAAGTTCTTTGCGGCTGTCAGATGGGCTATTGTTTCAACAACACCTATATCTATTCCGAAAGCATTTTTGATAATTTCCTCGCCATATCCAGTTACGGCAGAGGAAACTATATTTATATCTGGGTTAATATCGTAAATCTTTTCAAGAATTTCCTTAACAATAGGAACAGGATTACCGCTATTAGATTGATATTGCGAGAAAAGAATTTTCTTATCTTCAGAAATAACAGTTGCTTTAAGGGTAGTAGAACCAGCGTCTATTCCTATATATGCCTTGCCAGTGTAGCCTTTAAGTTCACCTATTGCGACAGTTGCCTTTGCGTGTCTTGCCTTAAATTCTTCAAGTTCCTTTTCATTTTCAAATAAAGGCTTATTAAAAGCAAAGTTTCCGCTTCCTCTATAATGCTTTACCTTTTCGATAATCTCATCAAAATTTATTCTTTCATCTGCACACAAAGCCGCTCCCATAGCAACATAATAGAGCGAATCTTCCGGGCAGATACCTGTTGTTTTCAGAGTTTCATCAAAGCTCTTTCTAAGCTCAGGCAAAAATGTCAACGGGCCTCCGAGATATACAATCTTTCCTGCAATTTCTCTGCCCTGTGCAAGACCTGCAATAGTCTGATTAACAACTGCCACAAATATACTTTTTGCAATATCGCTCTTTTTAGCACCTTGATTAAGTAATGGCTGAATATCACTCTTAGCAAAAACGCCACATCTTGACGCTATGGTATAGGTTTTTTCACATTCCTTTGCAAGCTCATTGAGCTCGTCCATAGGAACATTTAATAGCATTGCCATTTGGTCGATAAAAGCACCTGTACCGCCAGCACAAGAGCCATTCATTCTAACTTCCATACCACCTGAAAGAAAAAGAATCTTTGCGTCCTCGCCACCAAGCTCAATAATAACATCAGTATTCTCTATAAATGTGTTTGCTGCAACACGAGTTGCATAAACTTCCTGAACGAAATCTATTCCACAGCTTTCAGCAACGCCCATACCTGCTGAACCAGACATTGCGAAATAAGCATTTTCTGCACCCTTAACATTTCTGCGGATATTTTCGAGAATTTCTGCAATTTTTTCAGTTATCTGAGAATAATGCCGCTCATAGCTTTTATATATAAGCTTATTATTATCGTCAAGAACAGCACATTTAATTGTTGTAGAACCTATATCCAAACCTATTTTCATCATTATTTTGCTTCATTCCCCTTCCAGGCCAAGGTAATAAATCAAGACACAGTGGCACAATATATATGTAACTTCATAAAATTCTAATATGTTATTATACAATATCCGACATAAAAAGTAAACAGACAAAACTTTCAATAAATCAAAATAATTTCTGAAAATTATTCAAGGCATAAAATCTATATCAATTAATAGCTTAAAAAAGCTTGAGTGAAATTTTTAAGTAGCTTACAAAAAATCGTAGTGGTGAATGGTAGTCCATTCTCATTTTTAATTATATAATAGCTAATGAATATTTTAATTCTATAAAGTATATTAAAATCTTGATTTAACTTGTAATTATTGTAAAAGTATTGAATTTTGCACAGATTCGTTATATACTTCTATTAAGTAGCGTAAAGTTTCAAGTTTACACTTTTTAAGATAAATTAAAACCAAATAGTTGAAAGATATTCATTCTTTCGCAGTAAGGATAAAAAATGAATAAACTATATAAAAAGCTCAAAACACATAGAAAGCTTTTGCTATTTCTATGTGACTTCTGTCTTTGGAATGTTTCTTACTATATATCATTCGTAGTCAACAAAAGCAGCTTCGTTTTAAAGGGCTGGGAAGAACCTTTTATGTGGGGACTCCTCTTTATAAATATTATATTTACAGCTGTATTTCTATGTTTCAGGCTTTATGATAAGATGTGGCGATATGCGGATATAGAGGATTTCTTTTATGCAGGCATAGCCTCCTTAACAGCTAACCTTGTCTTTATGTCATTTACAATGATAATTGGCACAGACGAAAACCGATTAAATTATGGTGCAAGAATCTACATTATAATGTCGCTCCTCTCAACCTTTCTTACATTTATATTTAGATTGGTTTATCGACTTAATAAAATCATTGAGCGAAAAAACACCAGTAATAAAAATCGGCGAAGACTTCTGATTGTTGGCGGTGGTGAAGGTGCCGCAACTGTTCTAAGTGAACTTGCCAAATCACCCGAGAATGAATATGTTCCTATATGCTTAGTCGATGACGACCCCGAAAAAATCGGACGCAGAATCGGCGGTGTCAAAATAGAAGGTTCAACATATGATATTCCAGAAATATGTGAGCGTGAGGATATTGAAGTTATCCTTTTCACAATCTCACAGATAAACCTTGCAGATAAGAAACGCATACTTGATATTTGTGCAAAGACTCACCTTGAAGTAAAGATTATTCCAAATGTATATGGCCTTATCAAAGATGGTGCATCAGTAACATCAAAAATCAGACAGGTAGAAGTCGAGGACTTGCTTGGCAGAGAACCTATTGTCTTCGATACCGAAAAATATGGTGCTTATATTACTGGACAAACTGTTCTTGTAACAGGCGGTGGCGGTTCAATCGGTTCTGAACTTTGCCGTCAGATAGCAAAGCTTTCTCCTAAAAAACTCATCATACTTGATATTTATGAAAATAATGCCTATGAAATTCAGCAAGAACTTATTCGTCAATATCACGAAAAGTTAAATCTTGATACACAAATAGCTTCTGTTCGTGATAAACGCAAGCTCGATTACCTTTTCAGCCAAAATAAAATTGATGTTATTTTCCATGCTGCAGCACATAAGCATGTTCCTCTTATGGAAACAACTCCAGAAGAAGCAGTAAAAAATAATGTTTTCGGAACATTAAATCTTGTATTGCTTGCGGATAAATACCATGTCAAAAAATTTGTTCAGATTTCAACAGATAAGGCCGTAAACCCTACAAATATTATGGGTGCGACAAAGCGTATCTGTGAAATGATAGTTCAAACTATGGATAAGCAAAGTGAAACTAAATTTGTTGCTGTTCGTTTTGGTAATGTCCTTGGCTCTAATGGTTCTGTTATTCCACTTTTCAAGGAACAAATTCAGGAAGGTGGTCCTGTTACAGTTACTCACCCTGATATTATTCGTTTCTTTATGACTATTCCAGAGGCTGTTTCTCTTGTCTTAACCGCAGGAGGACTTGCTAAGGGCGGAGAAATCTTCATACTTGATATGGGAGAGCCTGTTAAGATTTTGACCCTTGCAGAAAATCTAATTCGCCTCTCGGGCTTTAAGCCATATGAAGATATTCCGATTGAGTTTACTGGTTTGCGACCAGGCGAAAAACTATATGAAGAAATTCTTCTTAATGAAGAGGGTATGAAAAAGACTGCAAACAAAAAAATCTTCATTGGCAAGCCAATAGAGCTTGATACAGAAAAATTTCATGAAAAACTTATTGAGCTAAAAAAGGTAGCCCTCAAAAATGATAAGGACGGCATAGATAAGCTAATTGCTGAAATTGTTCCAACATTCAACCATATGAAAAACTAAAATTATTTTGACTCAATATCAATAGTTGGTGAGCCCGAAAAATAGAATAAAGTGTACTTACAAGCGACAGAGAATTAAACTGTCGCTTGTTTTATTGTAGAATTTATATGTTTGTTGGAAAACATATATAAAATGTGATTGCGAAATCGCTTGAAATTTCTATAGCTTTAAGCATTTCTTTTGAGAACCTTGATTTTGCTGTTGGTGATTGGTATAGAAAACTATTTCAATACCCTTATCCACTAATTCCGCATTATTTTTGCATACTTAACAAGCTGAAGGATACCACAATCAAATGCCAAGTTAATCCAGGCTGTTTTTGCTCATCAGTCAATTCGTCAAATCTCTTAAGAAGTAATTTTCTTGAAATTTTAAAGTATTTGCAATGTGATTTGCTGAACTTTTCATTCTTCTTTTCTGACGCCTTCAAAAGTCCAGAAAAGCTGGTGTGTCCAGTGGTATTTATCAACAATTTGTTCAGCATTCTCAAACAATACCGAGAACAATACCGAGCCAATGTTTGCAAATGGTTTCCACATATCGCTGACAAAATACTTATAGAGCATATTTTGTCCTCCGTTTCAACTTTCTAAGCAATTCTATTTTAACGGATTTTAGTAAAATATGCTCTACTTTTTTACTTTTTGTCTATAAGTTCTTTTTCTACCACAACTATATTGACCATTGAGTCAACAAAAATTCCACCGTAATTCTAAATTACGATGGAACTCTGGTAAATAACCCTAATTTTAACAGAAACTATTTAATAGAGGGGCAATTCTCCATTTAGCGGGTGCAGTATTATCCTGAAGCATTGCGTTAAACCGACTCGATTTTTCTGTTAAAATAAGTATGTTTTTTCTTGCACCTCTTGCAAAATAAAAAGTAGCATGATATAATATGACTAAAAGAACCAAAACGGTCATATTTTCGAAAGATTCAATCTTGGCTTTTACCAAATACGAAACAGAACAGCTCCGCAAGGCACTACTGAAGGAAACATGACACACATTTGTCAGCCTTTGGAGAAATATTACCTTATCCCAAAACGAGGGCTCACTCATCACTACGACTGTACATATACTGATTCTCATAGTCACAAGGAGCAATTAGGAGAGCTATACCCACAAGTGCCAGAAACTCTATTGCACGGCACTTGCAGGGAATTATTTGAATAAGCCAAAATGTCACAGAGATGTGGCTTTTCAAAGATACATAAGTTAGTTAAATCTAACTTTTTTGCTTTATATGTTTAGACAAATCTAACAAAAAAGGAATGATAGCAATGTTAGAACACAAGAATTCTAGGGACAGAAATGCCAGTTTATACAACTACTTCATACAAAAGGATTAGGAGGCATATAAAAAGATGTACAAATTTATTCAACTGATTGTGAAAGCTAAGACAGTGGCTAAGCTTGCAACGAACACTGAACTGGTACTGAAGGACGAAGGTGTGTTGATTGTTTCAACCCTCACCTACTCTGAAAATTCGTTTTTCGGCAAGGTTAAGGCATTTTTCAGGAGATTTGCAGGCTTCCATCTCTACAAGGAATATCTGAATTTCCTGTGGCAGAATGCTTGGACGGTGCTGAAAAGCACCACCCTGAAAGCATCATTCCCATTAACTTATATCGAATGTGCAAAATCGGAGGTATGATAAAATGTCATTTTTTGAAAACACTCGCAAGCCTGAGGGGTTTGGCGGAAAAATTATGGTTGCTATGATGAACATTGGACATAGTGCTGTTGTGAGGTGGGGACTTCGCTTTTTGAAACTTACTCTGGATGACAAGGTGTTGGATTGTGGCTGCGGTGGCGGAGCAAACATTAAAAGGATGCTGAAAAAATGCCCGCAGGGTATTGTAAAAGGTATCGACTATTCAACCGTCAGCGTAGAAAAATCAAAGAAAGTCAACAAATCTGCCATTACAAAAGGACGCTGCACCGTATTGTGTGCAAGCGTATCAGAGTTGCCGTTTGAATCGGAGCAGTTCGATGTGGTCACGGCCTTTGAAACAATCTATTTCTGGCCCAACTTATCACAGTGCTTTAGGGAGATTTGGCGAGTGCTGAAACCTGGTGGAACCTTTCTCATTTGCAACGAAAGCAACGGCGATACAAGCAAGGACGAAAAGTGGACGGATATAATAGACGGTATGACCATCTATAAGGACACTGAATTAAATGTGTATTTGGAGCAGACCAAATTTCAAGATATTCAGATACACAAGAATAAAGCGGGCTGGCTGTGCATCACAGCACGAAAATGAGGAAATAAAGCATGAGCATTTTTGCGTATACAAGCTCTCTATCATGAAAAAGAAATTCGCCTTGTCGGAGGACGTGCTGCGAAAGGAAATCGAAAAGCAAAACCTCCATCGTGGCATATTTATGTCTACCGACTACAAGGTGTATTATGAAACAGTCACGGTGAACGGCTTTTCATGTCTCATAGTAATGGAGAAAAAAATCTGATTCTGCCGACCTTCCGCAAGCTGATGTTTGTTGACTGCAACAAGCCGTTCTGGAAAAAGCTGATGTACAAAGCATTCGTTCGGGCGAAATATGGCTGTGACAAATGGCACATTATGAGATGATAGTTGCACCTTACAATAAAGATAAGCCCACCTATTATGAATTTACGGCATAACTGGCAGCGGAGTTTGCGTCTATGGAGCTACTCAACACAAGGCGGGATTCAGAAGACACAAATAAAAACGCAACTCAAAGGCGGTGAAGCAAATGGAAATATTATTCGGAATATTGATTCCCTTTCTCGGAACGACGCTCGGCTCGGCGTGTGTTTTCTTTATGAAAAAGTCACTTGGTGTTTCGGTGCAGCGTGCACTCGCGGGCTTTGCCGCAGGAGTTATGGTTGCGGCATCTATTTGGAGCCTACTGATTCCAGCGATAGAGCAAGCGAAAAATATGGGCAAGCTGTCCTTCCTCCCCGCCTTTATCGGATTTTGGTTCGGTGTGCTGTTTTTGCTTATGCTTGACCGACTGATTCCACATCTTCACATAGGGAGTGACCAGGCAGAAGGACCGAAAAGCAAGCTCGATCGCACCACTATGATGGTGTTGGCGGTGACACTGCATAACATTCCCGAAGGAATGGCGGTGGGTGTGATGTATGCGGGCTTTCTTGCGGGAAATACGCAAATTACGGCGGCGAGTGCATTCGCCTTATCAATAGGCATTGCCATTCAGAATTTTCCCGAGGGTGCTATAATATCCATGCCTCTCCGAGCCGAGGGCGAAAGTAAAGGCAGAGCATTTCTCGGCGGCGTCCTTTCGGGAATAGTTGAGCCTATCGGCGCAGTACTGACACTCCTTGCGGCACAGCTCGTGATTCCGGCACTACCGTATCTTTTGAGCTTTGCCGCGGGTGCAATGCTCTATGTTGTGGTAGAGGAGCTAATTCCCGAAATGTCGCAGGGAAAGCATTCCAACATAGGAACGGTTTTCTTTGCAGTCGGCTTCAGTGTGATGATGATGCTTGATGTGTCGCTGGGATAAGATTATAGAAAACATTATGATATTCATTCGTTGAAATGAAACACAAGATTGAGAAAAACACCGTACAGGAAACGCTGATTGTTCCACTGTATTCCCGAAAGCTGTGCTTGGAGTTATACCCCATGGAACGAAACTGCGGTGTGACTGATTGACCAAATCGACTACGAATTTTCAGAAGCCGAGAAGAATTCTCACAGCCTGATTCAGCGTTTCACTCGTTGGTGAAGTGGCTACTACGCCGAAGTAAGATGTATCCAATATTTCTTACTTCGGCGAACACATTTATACATACAGTCTGAAACAAGGTATCGACGACTTCCTCGCCCCTTACAAAGTTCTCCGTGTCGGTCTGGACAAAGAACTGGAAGGGTGGCGTCCCACAGCGAAACAGCAAGACAATCCTCAAAGGTACCAATAATAGAAACTCAACTGATTAAACAAATACCCCAGTAGTTTAACGATTACGGCAGAATAGAAAGCCACAATCCCTACAAAATGCACGAACCCCGTCGTAGAATTGCTCTGCAACAAGGTTCGTTTATGCTCTGGAATGGTGAAAACCTTGATTTCATGCGGTTTTCAGGCATAGAAAAAGTCCACCGCAATTCTATCAAAATTACGGTGGACTTATGGCGGAGGACTATAAAAAAGATTTTTTCGCTGGTTTTGCATAGGTACTTGAACTCTTACGAAAAATCTTGAGCCTTCAAGGTTTGGGCAGCGGTGCAGCCGCTGTCATTCGGTCAGCGGCTGCACCACCTCGATGCCGCCTTTGAATATCACGGTGATCCGTTCTTTTGAGTCCACCACTACGCATTCAAGCAGTTGGCGGACGATTTGGTCATCGTATTCCATTGGACGATTCTTTATGCCGTCGAGTATCATGTAGATGTCGTCGAGTCGGGATTCGCATTTTCTCGCCGCTGCTCTGCGTCGGCTATACTGCCGAGCTGCTGTTGCAAGCGGCTTTTTTCATTCATGAGACGAGTTGCGGTTTCCTCATCAAAGGCTTCCACTGTTTCTGTGGATACTCGGTCGAGCATTTTTCGGAATTCTGCGTCGATCTCGGCGATCTACACCTGAAGGTCAATGCTGTTATCCTCGCTTCTTTCGCCCTCAAAGCCCATGCCGATGCGCAGCTTCAACGTTTGCAGCACCGCAGTGTTTCGGGCTGCCGTTTTCATGATCGCCGCCATCACAGCCCTTTGCAGAATGCTTTCCTCTACGGTGGGTGAGTTTCGGCAGTATTTCTTTCCGAAGTCAAGGCGGTTGATGCATCGCCATACGATTTTTCTCTTGCCGCCCGCCGTCCATGTGCATCGGCGATATGGCGTCTTGCATTCTCCGCACACCAGAAGCTCCGTCAAGGCGTACTTGCTTGAGTATTTGCCCTGCTCGGTGGTCGTGCCTTTCTGGATATATAATAAAAAAGTGGACAAGTATGATAAAATAGAAGACAGAAAAAGGA
>OGUN01000988.1_pt1 | contig 21912 bp, 16 predicted proteins | sample 1553621 | NCBI WGS metagenome assembly OGUN01 (sample SAMEA2580300, study PRJEB22360) | human gut metagenome | biome: human gut; feature: human-associated habitat; material: faeces | place: Denmark | collected 2008/2010
GGGCGGATATTCTCTGTTTTCTTCTGTTGCGCAGACACCGGGACGAATCGGTGCTTCGACTGCCTGTAACGTCACTGTCGCCGTGCGGTGCCCGGCAGCTGCCTTTGCTGTTCCAGTGCCGGTTTCATTGGTCATGCTGTTCACTGTGGCTGCCCATGCATCCTTCACAGTCACACGAATCTCCCCCGGCGTAGTTTTTGCTGCGATCATAGCCAGTAATTTCCCCTGGAACAACTTACGTACGGTTCCCTTGTAGGCATCGTAATCGGCGCTGTCACCATTGTCCAAGCCTATGAGACGTCCGGCGCCTTCCACGGTCACTCTCACATAATCGGAAGCATTTTCCACAGGGTATCCATCCCGGTCCTCCGCAGAGATCTCCACGAAGATCATATCCTCGCCGTTGGCGCACATGGTAGATTTATTGGCTTTTACTATATAATGATCTGTGTTGCCGAAGGAATGTCTCTCCTGTCTGGCTATCTCCCTACCCGTTTCGTCGTATGCCACGGCACAGATACTGCCGGGCGCATACGGTACTTTCCAGGAAGGCTGCAATACCGTTCCTTTCTGATGATCGATCTGCTGTTTTCCCTGTGACGCTCCGTTTACGAACAGTTCCACCTCCGGAGCATTGCTGGTGATCCGCACGTCCACCTGCTGTCCCGGATTAAAATCCCAGTAGGGATATACATGGATCATGGGATCTTTTTTCCCATCCGTCCATTCCGAACGGAAGACGTAGTAGGAGTCTTTGGGAAATCCCGCCGTATCCATCTGTCCGAAATAGCTGTTTTTCGTCTGATAAGGGGTCGGCTCACCGATATAGTCAATGGCTGTCCAGATGAACTGACCACAGGAATAAGGGGTATCTCTGTCCATAGTGATACAGTATTCCGTATTTTTCGCCGCCCAGCTGGTAGTACTGTTGCCCAACGCAGAACACTGTTCGTCCGCTTCGATCAGATTCGCCCTCTCCAACGGAAAATGATACACCCCTCGGCTCTGTACCACAGAGGAAGTCTCACTTCCGTAGATGATCCAGTCCGGATGCTTTTCATGGTGTTCCGCATAATATTTTTCCGCGTAGTTATAGCCCGCCACTTTCACGATATCCGCACATTTCTGGGCATTTTCCCAGGGCATGTAATTGGAACCGATCGTCACCGGTGCCACCTTCCGGTAATCCCACTTTCTGACTACTGCAAGGAGGCTACGGGTGATCTCCTGTCCATGGGCATCCGCATGGGTATCCGGAATCTCGTTGCCAATGCTCCACATGATAACGGAAGGATGATTGCGGTCTCTGCGGATCCAGCTGCGTACATCCTTCTCCATCCATTCCTTGAAAAATCTGGCATAATCATAAGGATTCTTTGCCATCTCCCACATATCGAACGCTTCGGATACGATCAGAAATCCCATCTCATCCGCCAGTTCCATCAGTTCCACAGCGGGCATATTGTGGGAAGTCCGCACAGCATTGACACCCATGGAACGCATGAGTTCAAATTTCCGGCGCATGGCTTCTTTGTGAAAAGCCGCTCCCAGTGCTCCGAGGTCATGGTGATCGCAGGCACCGTTCAGGCGCACTTTTCTGCCGTTTAATAAAAAGCCCCTGACAGGATCAAATTGCATGGTGCGGAAACCGATGCGAAGATGTTCTTCCTGTGTGATTTCCGTCTTCTGTAAGGCTTCACCTGCTCCGTTCTCCCCGTCGTTCATTGGAAGTTTGCATAGACGAACTGTAAGATCATACAGATAAGGATCCGTAATGTCCCATTTCCTCGGATTGTCCACAGGAATCGTCACAGATGTCTTCTCCTGTCCACCGTCAAGGGGCTGTTTTACCCGGAAAATCTCCCTGCTTGCTGTTTCTGCGGAGCTTTTACTGTCCCCTGTATAATACAAACAATATTCCAGTGCATAATTTCCGTTGTCCGTTCCCCATTTCAACTCCGTATCGATGGTCAGGTCATAGCCTTTTTGCGTCTCCACAGAAGAGGTGTAGATGCCGTCCAACGGGATATGTGTCTCCGGCAGACATATCATCCATACATTACGATAGATTCCGGCACCGCTGTACCATCTGCTGTTGGGTGACTGAAATACGACACGAAGGACCACTTCATTTTCTCCCTCCCGCAGACTGTCCGTAATGTCCCAGTCAAAGGTGGAATAGCCATATTTCCATTCTCCAAGCTTTGTTCCGTTGACACAGATCTCAGAATCCATGTAAACACCTTCGAAGCGCAAAATGACACGTTTGCCACACTTTGTTCCGGACGTGGAATACACAAATTTCTTCCGATACCAGCCGATGCTGTCTTCGTACAGGTTCTTCGTATCATAGATCAGCCAGTCGTGAGGCAAGTCTGCCGGCTGCATCTCCCGCTCCCAGAGCGCCCGGTCTTCCCATTCCACATCCAATGCTGTTTTGGCAAAATACCAGTTATCATTCCATAACGTTCTGCTATTCATCGAAATTTCTACCCTTTCTGTCCCTACCTCTTCCTGTCCGTTTTCTGCTCTTATATTGCATCCGCCCGGTCTTCCAGACGTTTTACTATGTAAACTGCCAGTACTGCATCCAATGTTCCCAGCACAATGCCGCCCAGAATATCCGTGGGATAGTGGACAAAGAAATAAAGTCTGGAAAAGGCAATGACTGCTGCCATAAGCAGACTTAAAATACCCGCCTTACGATAATAACTGAAAATGGTCACCGCTCCGGCAAAACCATTGGAAGTATGTCCCGAAGGGAAGGAATACTCCGAAGGGAACGGAATTTTCAATGTCACGCTGGTATCCACCGCACAGGGGCGGGGTCTCGCGATCACATTTTTCAGGAACAAATTTCCCACAAGATAGGTGATTGCCATGGCGATTATCATGGTCAGACCGCATTTCCGGGTCTTCGGAATGCATGTCAGCACAATCGCAATGACGATCCATACCAGACCGCTTTCTCCGATCGTAGTAAAAAAACGCAGGATCTCTGTCAGCCATTCCTGATGGATCCCCTGAATCGCATGCAATATCTGTAATTCCATCCTTCGTTCCTCCTTGTCCGTCTTCCGGCTTGGTTATCGGCCGCTCCGTAATTTCACCGTCAGACATTCTTTTGAACTATTGTAATCTATTCAGAAATGCCTTTGCATTGGCTGCAATATCATCCTTAAATACAGCGGAACCGGCTACAATGACATTGGCTCCTTTTTCCATGGCAAATGCTACATTGTCCAGATTGATACCACCGTCTACTTCCAGATCGGTAGACAGCCCCTTATCGTTGATCATTTTCCGGATCACCTGTACCTTATCCAGGCACTCCGGGATCAGCTTCTGTCCGCCGAATCCGGGCTCCACAGTCATTACCAGCACCAGATCCACCAGTTCCAGATAAGGTTCCACTGCCTCTGCCGGAGTGGCGGGCTTAATGGTGATGCCGGTCTTTTTGCCTGTGGCATGTATTTTTTCAATGCATCCCTCCACATCTTCTGTGGCTTCCAGGTGAAAATTCACCAGGTCCGCACCACAGGCAGCGAACTCTTCCACATAACGTTCCGGCTTCTCGATCATCAGATGCACATCGAGAAACATATCCGTGTGGGATCTGACAGCTTTTAATACCGGCATACCGTAGGAAATCGACGGTACAAACAATCCGTCCATCACGTCTACATGCAGCCAGGGGACCCCTGCTCCTTCCACAGCTTTGATATCCTCTCCCAGTTTCCATAAATCCGCCGAAAGAATTGAAGGTGATAATAAATTCATGTTACTCCTCATTTCTGCCCCGCAAGGCCTTGTCTGTTGCTTATTACCGTTCTATTCTAGCAAACTTGTTTTCGTAAAACAAGACTAACGAAAAGGAACCTTTTCCTTTTGGAAAAAAGTTCCTCCGTTCGCAATTCTCTATAGGTTTTTCACGTCTTCTTTCAGTTTGTTCCAGGCATCTTCATGCTCCGTATAGTAAATGGGACATTTCTTTCCGCCACAATCATAGTGGCGCAAGATGTCATCGGGTTGCAGGTCATAGGCATCAGTCAGCCATTTCAATAATTTGATCAGAGAATCATAGGTCTCCTGAGTAAACTGGCCGTTGTCCGCCTTGTAGCAGCATTCGATAGAAATAGAATCCTCATTGCGGGTCTGTACTGCATAGGCGATCTCGTCCAGAGGAACGCACTGAAGGATCTCGCCATCATAGCCAATGATAAAATGGGCACTGGCACTGCGTTCATGATTGTCTTTCAGCTGTTCGAAGTAGCTGCGGTTCTGGGCCGCGCTGGTCCCAGGATTCGCCGTGTAATGTACAAAAATATTTTTCACTTCCGTCAGGGGATCTCCCGGTCTGGAATATTCATTCACGGTGAGAAAATCTTCTGTCCAGTTGGGATGTGCTGCATATACATCCGCCGGAAGTCCCTGGATCCGGGTTCCCGTGGTCTCCCCGATCTGTTTTTCGATCCGCTGCACAGCTTCTGCCGCAACTTCCACAGGAGTACTGGCTTCCGCAGTGGTGGCCGGGGGGTTCCACCAAATCACATCCGCAGTGCTGGCAGGTACTTCCAACAAATTTTTCAACATAAAGATTCCTGCAAGAATGCTGGCACACAGCAGGGAAATCTTAATATATCTGCGGATTCTTGCCTGTCTGCGGCGGCGCTGCCTCTCGGCTCTGACCCGGCGTTGTCTGACGCGGGTGCTGTAAGCATTGTCTTTGTAAACATTTTGCTCATATGCATTGCCCGGATGACCCTGCTCCTGCCGCCAGGCCTTGTTTTTCTGCTGTGCTGTCGTCGAATACTGCGGATGTGATTTCTTCCTTCCGCCTTCCTGCGGCATTGCCGATATGCTATGTTGTGACCGTTCTGTGCGTCCTCCGGTATGATTGCTTCGTGATTGATCGGCGTATCTTCCGGTCTGTCTGTCTTGCGGTTGTCCTACACGTCTTCCTACGTGTCTGACTATATTTTTTCCAGTCCGGTAATCCACCAGATACGGATTTCTTCGCACCTGTATCATTTCCAGATCCGGTTGTCTGCTCGAACGATTCTCCTGTGTCATATTGCTGCCCCCCAGAGTTAATTGCTTTCTTTGAGTCCCAGTTTAATCCGGAGTTGTCACATTTTTCGGCACATATTCCTTAAGATTTTATAAATTTATTGTTTAAAAAGTTCCAGCAAATACTTTTCTATCACCTGTGCTGCTTTGCGATGAGCTTTCACTCCGGGATGCAGGCGGCTGCCTACGGTGTCCGGTGTGGTGTTGGGAAGTTGTAAAAAGTGGATTCTGGTATCACCAGTCTGTTCCGCGTAGGTTTCCACCGCTTCACGGATGACGGGCAGGAAATTGTCTCCCAGCATACCATAGCCCCAGATGATCTGTGCCTCAGGATTGCAGTCACGCACAGCTTTCAGGAAATCTCGGATTGCTGTAGTCAGGATCTTTTTGACTTCTTTTATGTCACGGGTTCCTGCCCATTCTCTTACCAGTTCCGCTGCGGACTGGATTGCTGTGGCATCGTTGGTTCCCAGATTAATGATCACGGCATCCGGCTGCCATGCCTTGAAATCATAGTCTTCCAGTGCTCCCAGCGAAGCATTTCGCTCCCCGGTAAGCAATCCGCAGACCTGTTTATAATAGGGAGGAATCTTATTCTCTACAATGCCATCCCAGCCGGTGACGATTCCCCAGCCACTCTGGGACACCACACGATATTCCGCAGAAAGCGCATCCGATACCATACGGGGATACGTATTTTCCGCAGAGAAGAACGCACTGATCCAGTCTTCCTCACCTACCGGCCCCATAGTTCCCTCTCCACTGGTAATACTGTCTCCTACAAATTCCAGGCGATATTCAGGATCCGGCAGAACCAAAAATTCCCCATCTCCATATTGCAATCCCAAAATCTGTATCATGTGCAGTGGGTCCTGGTGCATAGCCTGTACTTCCTTCAGAATCCGTACATGCTTCGGCTTTCCTACTGTCATTCCTCGAAACAGGCATACTTCATTTTTCCCTTTATTAACCGGAAAACGGCTGATCTGGGCACCATTCAGTTCTACCGCCAGCCATGGCTCCATCGTGTCGTAATCAGCATTTACTTCCAGCCACAATTCACTGCCAGTATATAGAAATTCTATACCGCTGCCGGTCCAGAATAAATTGATCACATCTTTTCCCGTGGTCCGGCCCAATACCCGCACTTGCGGCAAATCCGCTATACTTATAATCTTTTTCTGCTGTTCCATTTTCCCATACCTTCTACTCTGTTTTCTGTTGCTTCGACATTTTCTGTTATGATCTTTCGATTGCCTGCTTTACTCTCTCCTGCCGTACTCTTCTGCGATCACATTCTCCGCAGGACGTCCGCATACCGCATAAGGGCTCAATCCTTCCAAATTTCCCGGCCAATCCCAGATGCCGAAGCCTTTCACCCAGTCACGTTTTCTGCAGGCTGTAAACATTGCCCGGTACCAGTCCGCCTGTTCCGCATCATCCTCTTCACCCTGCAGTTCCCAGTTATTCGGAACCTGCGCAGAACCATGAATATTCATGCAACCCGCTTCCGAAAACAAAAAGGGCTTCTGAAATTTTTTCACAACCTTTTCGATCCGGTCTAACTGGTTGTCCCAGTCGTCTATGGGATAATATCCGCTGGACGCAATCACATCCACGGCATCCCACCATGTAATATGATCTTCTCCATATTTGTCGCAATTATAACCGACAGGTCCGTCATATACCGTCCGTACTTCCGCGATAAGTTTTCTCCACTCTGTCTTCCGGTGCTCCGTCATGGTCATTTCGCACCCCGCCAGGAACAATTCACAGCCTGCCCGCTGCGCAATCTGTGCATAATGTTTCTGAAAGGCAATGTGACTCTCGAACCAGTTGCCCCATTTGGGTTCGCAAGGTACATCATGGTCAAAAAAGCTGATTCGTGCCCGCCAGACACCATTGTCACAATTCACCGTCGGTTTCAAAGCAACTTTCAGTCCCAGGCTCTGTGCATATCGAATCATATCATACAGTTCCTCATCCGTACAGCTTTTCTCCCCATCATAACGGATTTCCTCACTGTAAGGTGTTTCCTGCATCCCCGATGGTGTGAATATCACCCAATTCGTATGGATCCTTCATACCATTTCCTCCATACTTTTTCTGGATTCTCCCGAACCCAATACTCCTCTGTGCGGAAAAACCGCAAAATTCACAGCGCGAAATGCCTCCATACAATACCTTCCCTTCCAAGTATCCCATTTATGTTTCATTTCCTGTATTGTATCATTTTTAATTTTATTTAGCTAGTAAAATTAGCTTTTATTTGCCTAAATTTATTTTCCTGCATCTCATTGTGTTCATTCACACGATATGCTACCATGAAACTATATACAGTGCTTTCAGAAAGGAGCTATCTGCCATGCATTTTGTACAGGCAAAGGGGATTCTGTCTCAGAATAACGGAATGAATATTTACCGCGGATGCTCTCACGGCTGCATCTATTGCGACAGTCGCAGTAAGTGCTACGGCTTTACACATGCTTTTGAAGATATCGAAGTGAAAGGAAATGCACCGGAGCTGTTGGAACAAGCGCTGCGCTCCAAGCGTCACAGGTGTATGATTGGTACCGGTGCTATGTGCGATCCTTATCTTCCGGCTGAAAAAGAGCTGCGATTGACCAGAAAATGTCTGGAGCTGATCGATCAATATGAATATGGTGTGACCGTGCTCACAAAAGCCAGCCTGGTGCTTCGGGATCTAGATCTGCTGCAATCTATTAATCAGAAAGCCAAGGCAGTGGTTCAGATGACGTTTACTACTTATGATGAGGATTTGTGCCGGAAAATAGAGCCTAATGTCTCTACCACGAGAGAACGTTTCGAGGTGCTGATGAAATGTAAGGAATTGGGAATTCCCACCCTTGTGTGGATGACTCCCATTCTTCCTTTTATTAATGATACCCGAGAAAATATCGAGGGGCTTCTTGACTATTGCCTGCAGGCGGATGTGAAGGGAATCCTGCTGTTCGATGTAGGAGTCACGTTGCGGGAAGGAGATCGGGAATTTTTCTATCAGGCTCTGGATCGTGATTTTCCCGGCATTCGGCAAAAATATGTCCATACTTACGGAAATGCCTATGATATTCCCAGCCCTCACGCCAAAGAACTCATGGCCTTAATTCGCAATACCTGCTCAGCCAATAGTATTCTATGCTCCCCGAAGGAATGCTTCGCTTACCTGAATGAATTCCCTGAGAGATATGTGCAGCAGACATTGTTTTAGGTTCCAATGGCGATAATTTCTACAAAAAAGTTTATATAGACAACACAGTAAAATCGGGAGCTTTTGCTCCCGACATCTTGATAACGCAAAAACGAATATTTACATTCAGAATAGAACTACACTCAGAAAATTGGTAGCTATAGCTTCAGCGCCCAGAACAAAAACGGCATTGTGATCACGGAAAGCAATGTGGTCAGAGCCACGCCCCTGGATGTCAACCGATAATCGCCATTGTACTGCTGTGCCAACATTACTGTCATGCTGCCTACCGGTGTTGCCATCATTACCAGACAAACGCCTCGGAATATCGGATCCTTGATAAAAAAGCACAGTCCCCACAGAAGCAATGCCGGCAATAGTACCAGTTTTACTACAGAGAAAACGAGTAGGCGCACATCTGTAAACAAATCTCTTAACCGGGTCTGCGCCAAAGAGTCACCAATGACCAACATGCTTAACGGACCTGTGATGGCACCAGTGAAAGTTGCTGTATCTTCAAGGATCAATGGGACCGGAAGATTGGTGATATACAGAATTATCGCAATAATGCAAGAGCCTACGCCTATATTCACGAGTTGTTTCCAATTTATATTTTTCTGACAACCACCAATCTGCATTTTGTGGATGCCATAAGTATAGATCAAGACATTATATAACAAGTTGAAGATTACAGCGTGAATTATTGCATTGCTGCCATACATGACATCCAGCAAGGGATAACCCATAAATCCAATATTGGAAAAAAGCGTCATGACCTGATAAGCGCCGTAGTCCTCTCTGTCTGCATGAAGCAATCTGGGCAATAGTTCCGCGACAGCAAACATAATTGCAAAATAGATCAGCGCAACACCCAGAGTAAACAACAATTTTCCTTTATTCTCCAGTCTCTCAGGATTCATACCAGAGGCAATAATCAGCGCAGGATTTCCAATATTGATTACTATACTTGAAATTGTTTTGCCTGTAGTATCTTTAAACACACCGATTTTCCGACAGATATATCCGATGAGCATAATCAAGAAAAACATTATCATTTTTTGGAGTAAAAGCATACAACACCTTCATATAGTAAATATATAAGCTCGCAAATTATACGTTCTTACAAATGCATCTCTAACCGCTGCCAACATTACTTTGCAGAGTCGCCCATTATAACACAGGAAGGAGAGGGAATTACAATTTCCTGTCCGCTCCACTTTAAAATCCCTTTATTTTCATCAAAGAAAAAGGTCTGTACCACATCTGTATGCTGAATACCCACTATCAGCATAGAGCCATCTGGTACAAAACAAAACTCCCGGCAGAAATCACCTGCCAACATTGTATGTCCTTTCAACATCAACAAACCGGTTTCCTTATCTACCTCATAGACAACAATTGAATTGTGTCCTCTGTTCCCAGCCAAAAGATATCTACCGGATGGATGCATCTGTAGTGCTGAAGTATAATTCTCCCGGTCATAACCATCCTCACGTCTCGTCGATATTACCTGGACATTTCGTAACATATCTATACAATCCGGCTGATACTCAAACACAAAAATTTGACAGCTCAATTCGGATACCATATATAGATATTTTCCATCCGGGCTGAAACGGAGTTGTCTGGGTCCACTGTCTTCCGGTGCTTTCCACTCGAAAACTTTTTGATACGTTTTTGCATCATAAAGATAAATATAATCAAGACCGCAATCTGCAACCGCAATATATTTTCCATCCGGCGTAGGCATGGATGCATGAATATGAGACATCCTTCCATTTGGTTCCTGGTGATGCTCTACTTGTCTTTCCTCCCCAATGCTTCCATCCTGGTTAATGCCATAGACCACTAACAATCCATTACGAAAAACTGATACTAAAAGACTATCTTTCTCCTCATCCGCTATAACATGACATGGCCAGCCACCATAAGCATACGCTCCATCGGGACTTTGAACATTTCCCGCTGATTGGCTTTTTCTTCGCTCATAATGGTGGCGATCACTTCGGGAGTCAGGCCGTCCTCTTGGCTCAGCTTTTTAAATCGGCAAGCCTGAGAGAGTGACGGAGTGCAATCGTTCAGTTCCATCTGCTCCAAAAGGTCATACTGTTCCTGCTCGTTAAGATAGGAAAGTTCAACGGCGGGAGTAAAGGAAATGCGTCCCTCGTCCACATATCGCAGAATTTCGGGGATAAGATTGGTAAGACGGATATATCGCTGAACAGTTTTATAACTGTCACCCGTGTCTGCACCGATTTGTGCGGTAGTACGGTTATCATCAGACTTCGGGACAAGTTGTCTCGAAGTTAAATCAGTCCTCCATCCTTGGTGCGCCAAAGCTTCTGCTTTCATCTTGTAAGCAAAGGCTTTTTCGCTCGGAAAAATATGCTCACGGTGTAGGTTGCTGTCAACAAGCACGATTGCCGCCGCATCACGGTCAAGAGAAGCAATTAAGGCAGGGATTTCGGTGATCCCTGCCTTTCTGCTTGCCATAACCCGTCTGTGACCGGATATGATTTCATATTCGTCTGTGGTATTTTCAAGTGGTCTGATTATGATGGGAGATACAACACCGTGTGCCTTAATACTTTCGGCAAGGGCATCCATTTCCTCGTTGTCCTGCACCTTGTAGGGGTGGTTCTCAAAAGGGTGTAATTTTTCAATAGAGATATTTTTCTTAGTATTTTTCATCGTACATAACCTCGTTCTTTCTTTTTAATCAGACCATTGTGTTTCATTTCGATATTGCGCTCCTGCTCAAGAAGCTCGTGGATTTTCGGAATATGCTCCTCAATGCGCAGAGCGACGTTTAGTTCTTTTCGCAAAGGAGTGATCTGTTTGGTGATTTCCTTTGCCTGTTCTTTCAGGACGGCACCTTCCTCCGGTGCTTTCACACGGCGCAGTTTTAGCCGCAGTGCATACCGTTCCTGCTCCAATTCGGAGATACGGGCAGATAAATTCTCCTGAAATGACAAAAGCTCCTTTGGCGACTCAATGTGGTTGTCGCAAAGGAGCTTGTACTCTTCAATATATTTATCTAACTTCTGTACCTCTGCCCGCATCTGCGGAGAGAGTGGTCGGTTGTCTGCCTCCTGAATATTACTGCCGGTGCAGAGCTTTAAGATTTCAATGAATAACTCAAACAATAACTGTACCGTATCTTTCCGCTGCGCCTGCCGCAGTTGATGTTCAAAATGAAGCAGCGGCGCTCGTTTCCATTTTGGTGATACAAACACATACAGTTCCGGGAGCCGCTGGTTGTCAGAAAGCCGTTCCCGCATTTCTTCATAGGAGTATTTCTCGCCAAGACTTGTGATGCGCACCGCCCGTTTCCATCCGTCCGCAATCACAGAAGGATGTTCATAACGGAAGTCACGCTCAAAACGATATCCCAAGCATTTAAGGTAATATTCCAATTCACGGAAGGTACAGCATTTGGAAAGTGCTTCATCCACATCACGCCGCAGTATATCCCGATGGGTGAGCTTGCCGGAGTTCCGTATCCAATATTCCTTTTTATTGCTGTAGAATTTATGGCTTTGGATAACGGATTTGTTCCTTGCGGCACAGATGGTATCGGAGATTTTGCGAAGCTCTAACCGATCTCCGATGCCGTTACGAAACTTCCTGCCGTCCACAAATGATACGCTGTTTATTACAAAGTGATTGTGAATGTTATCGGTATTCAGGTGGGTAGTGACTACCACCTGATACTTTGCGCCCCACATCTTCCGTGCGGTTTCCAAGCCAATTTGGTGTGCTTCATCCGGTGTGACCTCGCCTGCGGCAAAGCTCTGATACCCGTGATAAGGAAGAGGATAGTCGAATGTGCAGCGGCCAGTCTTGCGATGGGCACGCGGAAGGGAGAGCAGGATACATAGTCAAGGCCGAGGGTATGGCAGAACTCAACGGAAACGAGGTCGCCGCCGTGCTCACCGCAGATACCACAGTGGAGTTCGGGACGGGCGCCTTTACCAAGCTCAACAGCCATCTTCATTAGGCGGCCAACGCCGTTCTGATCCAGCTTTGCGAAGGGATCGTTTTCGTAGATCTTTCTGTCGTAGTAAGCGGACAGGAACTTGCCTGTGTCGTCACGGCTGAAGCCGAAGGTCATCTGAGTCAGGTCGTTGGTGCCGAAGCAGAAGAACTCAGCTTCTTTTGCCATTTCGTCGGCGGTGAGGCAAGCTCTAAAAAAACGTCTTCGGTTGCAAATTTTTTGTCATGGTATCACATCCTTGAGCATATGAAAAACAAGGCGTAGCGTTACCGTGATGGTTGATATTATTCGGTAATCAGAACTGTGAATCAAGACAGAATTTTTCTCGATACTGTGTAGGTGTTAATCCGGTTTCTTTTTTAAAAACCTGACTGAAATAACGAGCATCGTTAAATCCCGTTTGATAAGCAATATCATATACTTTGTTTTGAAGATCTCGCAGAAGCTCTTTTGCTTTCTGTATACGATACAGAGTAATATAATGCGAAATATTCATGCCGGTTTCCTTTTTAAAAAGATCCGACAAGTATATCGGATGAATAAATACCAATTTTGCCAAAGTATCAAGAGATATATCCTTTTGATATCGCTGTTGTATATTAAAAATTGTCTGTCTGATCAACGGTGCGATATCCTTTTGAGCGATAATCGGATCTTCCTGCATTGTAGTTTCTTGAAAAATTTTTGAAGCTTCTCTTAGTTTTGACAACGTATCATAAAAGAATTCCTGCAGTCTCATAAAATCATTACATATTTCACTAACTGCTATACAGTTCTCCGCGGCCCCGGTTAAACACTCTAAAGAATTTTCAATATTTCCGAAATCTTCAGCACATGTGTTGTCGTTAAATATTACCAACACGCTAATTGATAACAACCCGATACCGATGGGATAACACTCCAAGCCAATATTCCGAAAAAAGTCCAAAAAACGAATAACCGCTGAATTGTTTTTTTCATCACCGGTCTGATCCCCGTCCTGTTTTATCAAGGCCGTAACAACTCTGCCGCATTTACCTGATAAATCAAACAGATCAAGATTCTCTTTTTCTTTTCTGTTATAATCGGTATACCCGTATATCAGGTTTTGGATAAACTGTATTTTACGATCCTCCTTGCTTTTATGATATGCCTCTAATTCATCAGCTAAAAACTGATCGCTGATAATCTTCTTTTCTAATTCACATAAAACATCTATAATCTTACCCGGACTAACCGGCTTCATAATATAATCAAAAGCCCCATATCTCAAAGCCTGCTGAGCATAAACAAAATCGGAATATCCCGATATAATAACAGGAATCATTTTCAATGGAATTTCCTGAATTTCCCTTAACAGATCAATTCCGCTTTTACCCGGCATTTTAATATCCAAAAAAATCACATCAGGTCTTTCCTGTCTGATAATACTGAGTGCTTGTGAAACATCAGATGCTTCTCCGACAATTGTCCAACGTTCATTATATTTTCGAATAACCGTTGCTATGCCATGTCTTATCGTATATTCATCATCTATAATTAATATTTTCATCAGATTTACCCTCCGGACGGTTTGTGCTCGTTTTTAATGTTTTATTAAAATTACATGTAAAGCCACAGGAGATAAAATTACAGAGAACGGATACTTTAAATGATGAAATCTTATTGTCTGGGTTATTGTTCCGATGTATTCAAACACGGATTATACGGAATGCGAATCATCACCCGTGTCCCTTTCTGATAAACACTTTCTATCGTCAAGCCATAAGGGCCCGAATACGCCAGCCTGATGCGCTGATGAACATTTTGCAAGCCGTGCCGACTGCTGAAAGCGGTTACCTCATTTTTTAAACTTTCATTCAACTCTAAAAGCAACCTCTCAGGAATTCCGGCTCCGTTATCTTCTACGCTAAATACGATATCGTTACCTTCACGCCTGCCGGTTATTACAATCGTTTTAAGGCCGACTGTATTTTCGATTCCGTGTACAACGGCATTTTCAACCAAGGGCTGTAATAAAAGCTTGATAATCAACTGTTGATGAATTGCGGTGTCTATATCAATACTATATTTCAAACGGTCTCCGAAACGCACTTGCTGTATTAAAAGGTAATTCTTTATTTGTTCTAATTCGTCAGCCACTGTTTTCAAGTTACCGTCGTTGCTTATACTATACCTGAGCAATCCGCCCAGTGCCACAACAATATTGCTAATTGTATATTCCTCATTTTCTATAAGCATCCAATTAATACTGTCAAGTGTATTATACAGAAAATGAGGTGCAATTTGAGCTTGGTATGCTTTAAGACAAGCCATTTCCTCAATCTGCTTTTGTTCATAATTTTTTTCCATTAACTCGTGCAAAGTATTATATAGAGTTCCTATTTCATCCTTTCGCTTAATAAAATCATTTATTTGATCACTTTCCGGTCCGAATGTCTGAGCAAAATCAAGCAGCTGTTTAAAATCATCGGAAATTTTATTGGCAAAAAACAAAGATGCAACAAGAAGCACAAACAGTAAAAAAACAGTTGAAAATATAATCGTCATGCTCAATAGGTTCGTGTTCGATGTTATAGATGATAACGGAATCCACGAAACGATATACCAATTTGTTTTCTCGTTCCGATAATAAGCAATTTGAACATTCTCCCAACCGATTTTTTCAACATAAATGCCAGAATCTCCGGAGAAATTAAGATGATTTTTAAAATCTTGTTCATACACGTGAGCATCCAAACCATCCGAACTTGAAAGCAGCTCTTTATTACCATCTACCAAAAGCAGTTTTTCATCCGGTCCTGTGTAAATATTCTTCAAAACATCGTCAATTGTTTGCGTTTTCAAATTCACGATAACATATCCCAATTTCTCGTTATTAATAAAATCTTTCATAATAGATACGGATGTAAATACTTCATTTTGTGTTTGCTGGGTAGAACGACAAAGTATATCATTTTGCCTTCCGATCCAAACATTTTCTCCGCAAAATTGATCGTCTATACGATATTTATCGAGCTCATTATAAAAATCTTCGCTTAAATATCCTCCAAAATAATAAAACCTATTGTTTTTCCCATACAAAACCATATTTGAGATTGAAGGATTACTTATAACAGTACTGCGCAAAATACTGATAATGGATTCCCGGTTTATATCTCCCAAAATGGCCTCATCTTCTATGAGCAAATTTTTCAGCTGTTTATTAATAATAAAATTGAGCGTAGTGGAATTAACGGTACTGATTTTTGATGTTAGGTTGCTGTTGATCTGGCACAACAACGTTTCGGTGTTATTTGCCGAATTCTGCAGCGTAAGCTTTGTTGAGTGTGTACTAAAGGTTATAAACAAGAAAATAATCGGAAATACTGCAACAATGACAAACAGCAGAATTAGTTTCGATTTGAGTGTCAAATTCAAAAAACGATGTACCACTTACACCACACCTTTCTCTTCTGCCAATTACGACCCGGCCATAATGTTTTCAAAATACAAGACAAATTGAAGCAACCTGAGTTTGTCACCGTTGAAAATTCTTTACTTATTAATTTTATAGTAAGTCCAAATAAGCAAAAATGCAATATTTAGATAATCGGATTAACCTGAAATATAAAACAAAATTATCCACAGCTGATTTAACGTTTTCACATAAGTTCATCTGAATAGCAGTCATTCCAAATCCTTGTTAATTGAGATCTTTTTCGGGTATGACAAACAGACGGTACCTCCTAACGGCTGTACCGTCTGCAATATCAAAATGTTATCTGTATTTCTGAATCATGGAATCAAGCTGAGATACCATGTTGTCAAGACATTCTTCCGCGTTCAGACCATTACGAATATCTTCAAATGTTGTGTTGAACGCTGATTCATATTCTGTATAAGCTACTGTGCTCGGACGAGGAACTGAAGTGTTCTGAATTTCATAAGAGAAAAGCCGATAGGAATTTGCAGGGAATTCTTCATATTCCGGATCCGTCATGATTCCTTCAGCAAGAGTCTTACGTGCAGGCAGGGATTTTTTAATCGGCATATAAATATCATTGCCGTATCCAAGTGTCATAAGCTTAACAACATTGGCTGCTTCTTCAGGATGATTTGTAGTAGAAGCAACGGCCAAATGCATGGAACCTGTCGGTGTAATAGCTTTTCCGCCTTCAAAGTAAGGCATCGGTGCGATTCCCCAATCTACGTCTGAACCTTCAAGCTGAGCATAGTAGTAGGAGCCTGCTACCATAAACGCTAATTTTCCGGACTGGAATAACTGCCAAATCTCATAACGGTTAACGCCTTTAGGAGCAATATTATAGGTATTGTGAATATCTCCGTAAAACTTAGCTGCCTCTACCCATTCGGGTGTATCCAAAACGCCTTTAACAGTCAAACCGTCATCGCCTATTGCTTTACCGCCCAAAGATTCAACAAGCGGAAGCAATTCATAGGGGCTGTTGATCTGATCAAACTCAAATCCCCAAATGCCATTCATCCCATTATCTTCTGCTGCTTTCATTACTTGCTGTGCCATTTCAACGATTGACTCCCATGTTAAACGATCTTTCGGATCTTGAGACAAAGGAGAAATACCGGCCATTTCCAGCAACTCTTTGTTGTAGAAAAGTGCGCATGAAGAGTTATCTATAGCAGGTGCCATCAATTTACCATTGATAGTGGCACCATCAAGAGCGCTGTCTACAAACTGTGCTTTTTCTTCGTCTGTAAAGTAGTCATCAAGGGGAAGAAGATAATTACGGTATGTATATGCTGCCGTCATAGGATTATCTACTTCAAAAATATCGACATTGTTAGAATTCGAACCCAGTCTAACCTCAAGGATTTCCATATATTCTTCATAAGGATACATTTCAAGATTGATCTTATTACCGGTTTCGGACTCATAGCGAGCGATAAATTCTTTCATTGCCTGCTCATTCTGCGTTTCATAAGTTGCCAAGTAATTCAAGGTAATTCCTTCGGAAGAAGTGTCCTCCTGTTTGGATGATTCTTTAGAAAAATCACCCTGAGATGAGTTACCGGAAGCTGATGAAGAAGAGGTTGTCTGGCTACATCCTACAAATGTCGCACAAAGTAACATAACGGCTAAGACAATGCAAAGTGTTTTTTTCATATATTCATCCTCCTAAATAATAATATTAATAAGGGTTTGCCTCGTTAAGAAAAGTAATATACTCTCATCCCTTAATTCCGGCACCCGCTATCCCTTGGATATAGTATTTTTGTAATGGAGCTAGGAAAATAATCGGTACTGCTGCAGAAACAAGACACGCTGCCAGCATTTCAGACCAAAGCATAGAATACTGAGTTTGGAAATCAGTCAATGCTACCTGAACCATCCGCACATTCTCGTTTCTAGCTACAATGAGCGGCCATAGGAACGACTCCCACTGCCACATAAAAATCATAAGTCCCGCACTAATCATGACTGGTATCGAATTTGGTATTACGATCTTAGTGAAAATGGTAAACATACCTGCTCCTTCTACTGTTGCGGCTTCCATGAGGCTATTGGGTATTTCTTCAAAAAACTGTTTGAACAGAAATATAACCAGTCCATTCGCTACAGTAGGCAGAATCAGTGCAATATAAGTGTTTTCCCATTTCAATACGGTAATCATTTTATACAAGGGAATTGAAACTGCCTCAAACGGAACCATAAAAGAAAGTACGACTAAAAAAAACAACAGCCGCTTAAATCTAAATGTATATTTTGCAAAAATAAATCCTGCAACCGCATTAACAATAATTCCCGTAACGATTGTTGCCACTCCGACAAATATAGTATTAAACAGTACTTTTCCAAAATGCTTTTCAACAAAAATATTTATGTAGGACTGAAAAGTCAGTTTATCGGGAACAAACGTACGCCACGAAAAGGGCATAGCGTACCGAAAAATCTCTTCATCGCTTCGCAAAGATGATACAAGAGCCCAAAAGATAGGAAATACAGTAATCAGTATAAACACCGCTATGACTATAATATAAATAAATTGCTTAAGTTTTAGTTTCATATGATATTCCTCCTTTCGCTCAATATTCATCCGTGCTTTTCATTAGTTTCATTTGCAGACTGACAACAATGAATACAAGAATCAGTAGAATCACTAAAATCGTGTAGGAGCGACCCATATCAGCATAAGTAAAACAAGACTTGTACGCCTCATACATCAGCACGTTTGTGGATTGATTTGGTCCTCCGGATGTCAGTGAATACATAGGTGCAAACGTCAGTAGGTTAACAACCGTATCCGCAACGAGCACAAAAGCAATCGAACGTTTGAGCATGGGCAAAACAATATAGAATATTGTAGAAAACGTACCGCATCCTTCCACTTTTGCCGCTTCATAAAGAGATTCCGGTATTCCCTGAAGACCTGCCAGCAGGAACATCATCCAATAGGCAACACCTTTCCAGGAGCACATTACTATGATACAGCTTAGTGCCTGTTTCTGATCGATCAGAAACTGCTGTTGAGGCATGCCCAAAAATCCGAGAATACCGTTAAATACGCCATTATTTGGATTTAGCAAGATACCCCATATCACACTGGCCGCCGGCATAGATATAGCCGCAGGAAGATACAAAACATTACGTATTAGCTTTATTCCTTTTATACTTCTATTAACCAGCAATGCCATTATAATTGCAAGAATTACCTGAACAGGAGTAAGAATGACGTTAAACTTAATAGTTACCCATAGCGAGCGCCAAAAAACTTTATCCTGAAACAAGTTTATATAATTGGATAAGCCGACAAATACATGTTCTCCTCCTACTTTCATGGTATACAGGCTTTCTATCAAAGCAACACAAATAGGATATACTTTAAAAGCTAAAATTAAAAATATGGAAGGAAAAAGTGCAAATGCAATGCCTTTTGATGCTTTCATTATCCGCCTCCTTCTTTGGAATTGAGAATTAAGTTTGAACAAGGGGCCTCCATTCAAAATGCCTTCACCGGAATTAATTTCATTATAATTACCTGTACTTCATATGTAAACGCAAAAAAGCAAGATTAATGTTTAAAAAATCAAGCACTCATACCGATAAAACACTGAATATTTTTACCTATTTCTTAATATTTTCTTCTATTTATTTCAAGGTAAGCTTTGTATAATAATGTAAACGAGGGATTAAAGTGCCATTTCAATTTAACTACCAACTTTTACCGGAAGCAACCACTATATCAACAAATAACAAGGAGGAAATAAAATGGAAAAAATTAAAATACTGCTCGATACTGACATAGGACAAGATATTGATGATGCTTTAACTTTATCTTATCTTTTATGTAATCCGCGTTGTGAGCTCATGGGAATTACAACTGTATCCGGAGTTGTAGACGAAAGAGCTCAAATGGCAAGTGCGATTTGCCGTTCCGTCGGCAGAGATGATATTCCTATCTATCCGGGTTTCAATGAATGCATTTTTGTTGAACCTCGGTTGGTCTCTGTGCCGCAAATCGGTATGGTTTCTAACTGGAGCCACCGCACTGAATTCCCTAAAAACCAGGCTCTTCAGTTTATGCAGCGTACAATTCGCGAAAATCCCGGAGAAATCGTATTATTGGGAATCGGTCCTATGGGAAATATCGGACGTCTTTTCCTGTTTGATCCGGAATTACCTCGTCTTCTCAAGGGAATTTACTTAATGTGCGGCAGATTCCGTGCGTTTGATTTCCAAGGATGGCTTCAAAAACACGGTTGTGAAGAAGATGGTTCTCCTACAACAGGAGGTGCTCGCGAATGGAATGCTTTATATGATTTTTATGCCACAAAAGCCGTTTATGACGGCCAATCTCCTATTCATCGTTCCGTTGGTTTAGATATTACAAGTCAGGTTATGATGAAACCCGATGAATTTCAAAAAAGTCTTACAAAAAAAGTTCCGGGTCCCGTGTTAGACATTGCAGATATATGGTTTCGCGATAAAAATATCATTACATTCCATGATCCGTTGGCTACTACTACAATCTTTAATGATTCCATTTGTAATTTCCGACGTGGAAACGTTAGTGTAGAGCTAACAACAGAAAGACTGTGCGGATACACTTATTTTGATCCTGATAAAAACGGCAACCATGAAGTCGCATGGGAGGTAAATCCGCAAGCTTTCTTTGATGAATATTTCTCGGTATTTAGATAATATCTGCTTGATAAGTCATCATTCGGTAATATAAAAACCAACCAAAAGGGAGTGATATTTATTATGAACCGTCATGAACAAGCACTTTTAAAAGCGCAAAGCACCGTTGAAAAAAACAAAAAATTCGTAAAGCGGTATGCCAAAAAAAGACAATGGTATCATTTTATGCCCGAATGCGGATGGATGAACGATCCAAACGGACTAATATATTATAAAGGAAAGTATCATTTGTTTTACCAATTCTACCCTTACGGTCCGTATTGGAGCGCTATGCATTGGGGTCACGCAATCAGTGACGATTTACTTAACTGGGAATATTTGCCTGTTGCACTTGCACCAAGCGAACCATACGACGATTGTCAAAAAGGCGGCATATTTTCAGGAAGTGCAGTGACCGGGAAAGACGGAAGGCTTTATTTGTTTTATACCGGTACTGTTATCAGTGATGATAAAGTTATAAAATCACAATGCATGGCAGTCAGTGAGGATGGTATTAATTTTACGAAATACCAAAACAATCCTATCATTGATCCGACAATGTTTGTAGAAAGCGATCCCAAAGTATGGTACAAAGAGAACAAATGGTACATGATCGTTGGTGGCGAAGAAAACCATAAAGGACGAGCTATTTTATATGTTTCCGACGATCTTGAAAAGTGGTCATATTTTGGAACTATCTTAAAAAGTGATGGTTCACTGGGTGCCATGTGGGAATGTCCGGATTTATTTTCAGTCGACGGCAGCGATATTATGGTAATTTGCCCTATGCATCTAGGCGAGCAGAAATGTTCCTATTTGGTTGGAAATATGGATTACAAAAACCGGGTTTTCATTCCATCTGCAAAAGGTGAGGTTGACTACGGCTTTGACTATTATGCCCCTCAAAGTTTTGAAGATCCTAAAGGACGAAGAATTCAGTTTGCATGGGCAAATGCTTGGGACTGGATGCCATGGTGGAAAGGATTCGGTACTACTGCTCAGGAAAAATGGTGCGGCGCAATGAATATTCCAAGAGAAATCCGTATCAAAAATAATATACCACGATTTATCCCTATTAAGGAGCTTTCGTCTCTACGTGAAAATCATCGTTATTATGATAAGTTTTATATCGATAAAGATGCTAAAACAAAAATCAACGCAGGAGACGGGATACATTGCGAAATACTTGCCACATTATCTTTGACTGATACGTCGGCAGAAAGTGTTATTTTTAAATTGCGCTGTGCAGATGACGTTCAAGGAAAAAATAATCGCTTCACAAAGATTATTTTTAATCTCTGCAGCAAGACCCTTTCTGTAGATCGGAATTATTCAGATGATTGGAGTACGGGAATTAAAAGCTGTAAATTACGTTTTTTGGACAAAGATAAACTACTTATCCATATATTTATGGATACGGTTTCCGTAGAAGTTTTTACAGACGATTATGCAACTGCATTTTCAACAAATATATATCCGGAAGAAATATGCAAAGATATTTATGTGGAAACCGACGGA
>OGUN01001002.1_pt1 | contig 21740 bp, 16 predicted proteins | sample 1553621 | NCBI WGS metagenome assembly OGUN01 (sample SAMEA2580300, study PRJEB22360) | human gut metagenome | biome: human gut; feature: human-associated habitat; material: faeces | place: Denmark | collected 2008/2010
CCGCCTGAAGTTGCAGCCAGGTATACGCCATCTTTCCTTCCAAATTGACTCCCATCACGCGGGCGCCGTCCTTATTGCGACGTTCCATAATCAGATTGCCCTGATCGTCATGTCCTTTCTCTTGCAAGAAGAACACATCACTCAGATCCGTATAAAAACCTTCCACCAACAGATTCAACTGAACCGGCCCGAAACGATGATAGAAGTCTGCCGAGGCACTGACACTCTTGGACTTCTCCTCTTTCAGGTCCTCGGCAAGCTGGATAATCGCCACTTCGCCACCGACAGCCGCCACATGCAAATCCTCGTCAAACGCCTGCGGGGCACGGAAACCGCTCGAATAAGACAAACGAAGATTAATGTCCTCGGTCGGATTGAAACGGACATTCGCACGCGGACTGAAGATCAGATGATCGATCAGATTATGTTTGTCGAAACGGCCGCCGATCAGAAAGCTCCATTTCTCATTCTTCCACTCGTTCTGCAAAAACAGGCTACCGATATGAACCGTCTGGTCCACGATACGATTATACCCCAACATCTCATCCTTCAACTCGTCGAAGTTATATTCCAGGCCACCGGTAAATTCCGCCGGCATAAACAAGCATTTATCAGCCGAATAGGAATACTGCGAACCGGCGACAACCGTCATGTCCGTCGTATGCCCGTATGCATCCGGATTACGATTAGTCCCGTAATAACTCTTCCGGTTCGTATGCTGCGCAGAAGTATAGACGTTTAGGCGATGTTTATAATCTTTGGAGAACAGATCGAACTTCAGACCACCGCCATTGATACTGTGATCTGTCTGTTCTGCCACCCACGCTTCATGGGGCGGCCGGTTGATCTGGTCGCCACCACGACGATATTCGCTTATATTATGATATTCGAAACCCAGTTTAGAATAGGTGCTTATCTTCAGATAAGAACGGAAACCGACTGTTCGGGCTTCCAACTGGCCAAGTTCGGAGAAGCCGTCTCCGTCATGATCGTAAGCTGAACGATGACGGCTCTGCCCGAAAAGATAGATGCCGGCTTTATGGTCGTCTGTCACCAAAGAAGCATTCAAGGTCGTGTTATTGTCCGGGCGACTTCCTCCGATCATCGTCAGCGAATGGGCAATCTGGGCTGAGTTGCGCAAAGGCTCTTTTGTAATGATATTGATCGTACCTGCAATCGCCGAAGAACCAAAAAGAGCGGAACCGCCACCACGCATGATCTCGACACGCTCGATCATATTGGCCGGAATCTGTTCGAGGCCGTACACACCCGTCAGTGCACTGAATATGGGACGGCTATCCACCAATATCTGCGTGTAAGGACCTTCCAGTCCATTGATACGCACCTGTTGGAAACCGCAATTCTGGCAATTGTTTTCCACCCGTACACCCGGTTGGAAGTTCAATCCATCGGCAAGCGAAGTGGCATGCGTCGTCTCGAACATTTTCGAATCCAATACGTTTACAAGCGACGGAGCCATACGGCGGGTCGTCTCGTTCCTGTTAGCCGAAACCACGACTCCATCCAAAGACAAAGCTTCTTCTTCCGCCTCGAAATTGATTTCCTGCGTTTTTCCCTTTTTCAATGTCACGGGTGTTTCGACCGTTTTATAACCCATCGTCTTCATCACGACCGTGAACTCTCCTTCTGGCAGGTTCTTCAGATAATAATGCCCCGTGCCATCGGTCGAAGTCCCGATAGTCGTCCCTTTCAAAAAGATCGTAATAAAGGACAAATGTTCACCGGTTTTCCGGTCCACCACATGACCGACAATGTTTGCGTCCGATGGATTCAAGGCAGGGCCTTCCTCCGCCCGCGCAACCATAAAAGCACAGCACAGGCATAGTATAAGTATAATAATTTTATTCATTTCGTTTGTTCTGATAAAATAAAGACTTGTTAAAAATTCACGCCGTTATGCATCCGTCGTAAGAGGGACTTTCACGCAAGAATTATTTCTTTGACATAGAACTTTTGTCCCACACTGGAGAAACTTTATTATCCGCCAGTGAAACCAAAGTTTCATCCCTCAAAAAACAATGAAACTTTTTTAGGTAACTATATACCAGTTTGCAGAACATAAGTAATCTATTAACTTCTATTTATTGTACTATGTACACTATTTGTTTCATATCTTTACCATATTTAAAAATGAACCATTATGATAGATATAAAATCATTCAATTCATTGATAGAACTTACAGATGCTTTTCCAACAGAAGAAGTATGTTTAAAGTATCTGGAAAGTTTAATATGGGAAGATGGTGTGGTATCGCCTTTCGATCCAGAATCAAAAGTGTATGTGTGCTCCAATAATAGGTATATCTGTAAAAACACAGGTAAATCATTCAATGTTAAAACGGGAACAATCTTTGAGAACACAAAGTTGCCGCTAAGAAAATGGTTTATGGCTATCTGGTTGGTTCTTTCTCACAAGAAAGGCATATCATCTTTGCAGTTGTCAAGAGATATAAAAGTTACCCAAAAGACCGCATGGTTCATGTTGCAGCGTATTAGAGAATGTTTAATGTGTAAAAATGAAGGGAGGTTGGAAAATGAAGTAGAAGCAGATGAAACCTTTGTAGGCGGGAAGAACAAGAATCGCCACAAGGACAAGAAAGTAAAGAAATGCCAAGGTCGAAGTTTTAAAGATAAGACTCCTGTTTTGGGAATGGTTGAACGAAAAGGGGAAGTCGTTACAAGAGTTATCAAAAGTACGTCCAGAAGTGAAATAACTCCTATAATTCAGCAATTCGTAGACAAAAGGGCTGTTTTATATACTGACGAATGGGGAGGATATGACGAGATCGACAAATCCTATTACCATTACACGGTCGATCATGGCAAAGGACAGTATGTGAATGGAAGAATATATACCAATACGATAGAAGGCTTTTGGACAGGCTTAAAAAGAGGCTACATCGGGATTTATCATTACATGAGTCCAAAGCATCTACAACGGTATGCTAATGAGTTTACTTTCCGGTACAATACCAGAAAGGTTAATGATTTTCACAAATTTAATTTGTTACTTTGTAACATTAAATATCGTATAACTTACAAACAACTGATTGCATGAGCAAGAAAGGAACGACAACCGGGGAAGAATTTGAGGATTTTCTAAAATTTGCAATGAAATACAGACCTCAAAAAAGAAGGGTTAAAAGCAAGTCAAAAGAAAGAACATGCTTTACTCCTTCCGAAGTAAGGGATATTTTCAAGCAAAACAACTTGACTGACGAGTCTTTGTACAAGAGATTGCTGGGAATGGGTGAAAGTTCCGATAATGCAAAAGCATTAGTGCAAAGAATCCTTCACCCTACTGAAAAGGATTTGGAATTGGAACAGTCGGTCAAAGAAAAAGACCTTTATTTAGACTGATCTTCTTCTTTGCTTGTTTCATCTTGAAGGTCTGAATCTTCTAAGATTACACCTAAAACGGGTATGACATCTTTATCCAGTACAATAGCAGAGCATTTCTGACACATATAACCGGAAGGAGTTTTTACCCACTTGTGCTTACAATCAGTTTTCATAAAACATTAAAAATCATGGATTTAAAAGTAACTATAGAGTATAAAGATATTTTTAAACCGGGTTCAAATGATCCAGTAAAAAGAATCGTTAAATTCAAAAAAACAACAAGAGATGAAGTTATATTATATGAAGATACTGTACCTCAAGAGGCAATTTTTGACGGTAAAGAACTTCTGGATGAATTTATGAAGAAATGTTTTAGAGAACATTTTAAATTCATCAAAGCAGAATAATTACTTCAACACTTTAAATGTTATTATATTCTCGTTGCGCTCAATTTCTTTAATAATTCCTGGCGCAATGAGCACCTTATAAGCATAATCAAAAGTATTGGAGTCTACATTAAACTTTTTGCAATATTTAGACTTGGTGATAGCAATATCTAATTTAGGTCTTTCACTTTTTATATTTAATTGACGCATTTCTTCATGCAACTCCATAATTAATTTGTCAACGATTGCAGAATTATTTTCCATAATATTCATTTTTAAGTTCGCGACAAATGTAATAGTTTATTCTTACATGTCAAAATATATTCTTACATTTGCGGTGTCCAGAGGGACTATTGTGGAATTTCAAGAAGTGCCTTTTTCTGTTAAAGTCGCCAATTTTTAACAACACGCAAGGCACAAGTGACTCGCTATATTAAGTGGGTTGCTTGTCTGCGCGTGTACAGGGGTTTGGCGACACCTAACAGAAAGCGGATAGCAGCCCACTTCTTTTTTTGATAATCATTCCTTTGTTGGCTGTTGGAAGGAGCAAAACAACAAAAGTGATATGGAAAAAGAAGAAAGCGAGATTTTAAAAGAATTGCAGTACCAAAACAGAAAGAAGAGCATACTTATATCTTTGATATTGGTATTTTTCTTCGGACCTTTAGGGTTGTTCTACACCAATAGTATAAAAGCATTATGTATGCTTCTTTTGCTATTGGTAACAATTCCTTTATCAATTTTCAGGATTTATTCTAACTTGATTGAATTTAGAATAACTGACGAATTGATACTGTGGTGTGTGTTCTTTTGCATGTATTGGCTAACATTGTGGGCTATGTCTGTTGTAGAAGTAAACAATTATAACGCAATTCTTCAATCCAGATTGGGGTGCAAAAGAATTTAATAAAAACTAATTAAAAACAACGGTAACTTTGTGCCGGTGCAAACTGGTATATAGTTACCCTTTTTTATCCCTGCCTGCACGACAGATACTATTTTATCAAACAAAGGGAGGAGCGCGAAGAGATAGTTTCCCTAAGACAGGGATCAGATAATCCGGATAGACAGGATTATCAATTATTTTATAATTCGGTGTAACACAAATTTGCAAAAGCAGCGAATGGATTGCTCCGTCCTGCACATGGACAGTCGTCAGCAAATGGAACAACTGGATTTCCGAAAGAGACGAGTGATGATGGCAGATACCGTCTGCCGTCTTCTTGAATGGGTGCGAATGGACAATTGTCGTGCCATACTCAACATGAACGTGCATGAACAAAGAAATACTGCTATAGTACACTATAAAAAGTGCAGGTAGCAGCCATTTCATGTATTTTGCCATTGTCTGTTTCACATTCCGCCCCTATTAAATTAAGGGTGCGAAGATAAAACAAATAGCCGAGACCAGCAAATACACAAAATTCGAGCAACTAAATGTAAGCAACCGATACCATATTCATAATAATTTGTTACTTTTGTGCGCAATTTTCGAAAGACAAACAACAAATTAAAAACTATAAAATAATCTATGGCTAAGATCACTAAAGAAGAAGCACTCCGCTACCATGCGGAAGGCAAGCCGGGAAAGATTGAAGTCGTTTCCACCAAGCCCTATAGTACCCAGATGGATTTGTCGCTGGCTTATTCGCCCGGCGTTGCCGAACCCTGTCTGGAAATCGAAAAGAATCCGTTGGATGCTTACAAATATACTTCTAAAGGAAATCTGGTTGCCGTCATTTCAAATGGCACCGCCGTATTGGGATTAGGAGATATCGGTCCGTTGGCCGGCAAGCCGGTGATGGAAGGGAAAGGACTATTGTTCAAGATATTTGCCGGTATCGACGTATTCGACATTGAGGTGAACGAAAAAGACCCTGACAAATTTATCGAGACAGTAAAAGCCATCGCCCCCACTTTTGGCGGCATCAACCTTGAAGATATCAAAGCTCCTGAATGTTTCAAAATCGAAACACGCCTGAAAGAAGAACTGGATATTCCGGTCATGCACGACGACCAGCATGGGACAGCCATTATCTCCGGTGCAGGCTTGATCAATGCACTGGAGATCGCAGGGAAGAAGATCGAAGACGTGAAGATCGTAGTGAACGGTGCCGGAGCCGCTTCCATCTCTTGCACGAAACTATATATAATGTTAGGGGCAAAGAAGGAAAACATCATTATGTGCGACAGCAAAGGGGTTATCTCCACACATCGCACGGACTTGAACGAATCCAAGAAATTCTTTGCTACCGATCGCGACATCAAGACATTGGCAGAAGCCGTCGTCGGGGCTGACGTGTTCTTAGGATTATCTGTCGCCAATGTGTTGACTCAAGATATGGTCCGCTCCATGAATACGAACCCGATCGTGTTCGCTTTGGCCAATCCGAATCCGGAAATCTCGTATGCCGATGCAATGGCCTCACGCGACGATATTATTTTTGCCACAGGCCGTTCCGACTATCCGAACCAGATCAATAATGTATTAGGATTCCCTTATATCTTCCGCGGCGCATTGGATACACACGCCAAAGCGATCAACGAAGAGATGAAATTAGCAGCCGTTTACGCAATCGCCGAACTTGCCAAAGAACCGGTTCCCGACGTCGTGAATGCTGCCTACAAACTGAAACGGACGACTTTCGGACGCGATTACATCCTGCCGAAAGCGCTCGACCCGCGACTCCTGACTCGTGTATCCTGTGCCGTTGCCAAAGCAGCCATCGACTCGGGCGTATCCCGCCGGACGATCACCGACTGGGAAGGATATGCCAACCACTTACGCGAAATGATGGGATATGACAACAAGTTGCTCCGTTCTTTCACCGATATGGCTAAAGCCAATCCGAAACGGGTGGTATTTGCAGAAGCTAACCACGGCAATATGCTAAAAGCCGCTGCCGAAGCGAAAGCCGAAGGTATCTGCATCCCTATCCTTTTAGGCAACGAAGAACGCCTGCAAAAGATCGCAGCCGAAGAAAATATCAGCCTCGAAGGGATCGAAATCGTCAACCTTCGTCACGACCGCGAGACAAAACGCCGCCATCGTTATGCCAAGATCCTGTCTGAGAAAAAAGCCCGCGAAGGTGTCACGTATGCGGAAGCCTGCGAAAAGATGGTCGACCGCAACGCATTCGGTATGATGATGGTTGCGACAGGCGATGCCGATGCTTTCGTGACAGGCGTTTACAGCCGCTACTCCGAAGTGACCAAAATGGCAGAGCAGATCATTGGTATCCGTCCGTCTTACACACATTTCGGTGCTTTGAATATCCTGACTTGCAAGAAAGGTACGTTCTTTATTGCCGACACGCTGATCAACCGCCATCCGTCGACAGAAGTATTGATCGATATCGCCCGCCTGACTCAAGATGCTGTGAAATTCTTCGCGCACGAACCAGTTATGGCGATGTTGTCCTACTCCAACTTCGGTTCCGACAAGCAGGGCAGCCCGCTGAAGGTCCACGACGCGATCGACTATCTGCACAAGAACTATCCGGACATGATGGTAGATGGAGAAATGCAGGTCAACTTCGCTCTGGACAAGAAACTGCGTGACGACATGTATCCGTTCAACAAGTTGAAAGGCAAAGATGTCAACACGCTGATCTTCCCGAACCTGAGTTCTGCCAACAGTGCTTACAAGTTGCTCGACACACTCGGCATCAGCGAAACGATCGGCCCGATCCAGATGGGTTTGAACAAACCGATCCACTTCACCGACGTGGAAAGTTCTACGCGTGACATCCTGAACCTGACGACTGTCGCTGTCGTAGATGCGATCGTACAGGAACAGATCGAAAAAGGAGAATAACTCGATTAAGCTTAACAAAAAAATAGCGATGAGGCATTGAAGTTTCATCGCTATTTTTTTACTATCTGTATACGCTTATCGGAACAACTTCCCATCCATTTCCCTATCTTTGTCCCCAAAATTGTTTAGGTATCACATTTATGGCAACTACTACTAAAGAAATGACGGAGGGTGCTCCCCTGCCGATTATTCTCAATTTCACCTTCCCCCTGTTGCTTGGAAATATATTGCAACAAACCTACTCGCTTGTGGATGCCGCTATCGTTGGAAAATTTTTAGGGATCAATGATCTGGCAGCAATCGGGGCAAGCACTTCGGTCGTATTCCTGATTTTAGGATTTTGCAACGGGTGTTGTTGCGGATTCGGGATTCCGGTGGCACAGAAATTCGGGGCGAGAGACTACAAGACAATGCGACGGTACGTGACGGTCAGTTTACAACTGGCAGCCCTGATGTCGATCGTCATTGCGGTTCTGACAAGCGTATACTGTGCAGATATCCTGAGAAGTATGCAGACTCCGGAAAATATTTTTCACGGAGCTTACTATTATCTACTCGTAACGTTTATCGGAGTACCTTGTACGTTCTTCTACAACTTGCTGTCCAGCATCATACGTGCACTCGGCGATAGTAAAACACCATTTTGGTTCCTGCTGTTCTCTACCGTATTGAACATCGTGCTCGACCTGTTCTGTATCCTCGTGTTGGGATGGGGCGTGTTAGGAGCTGGTATCGCCACCGTCGTGTCACAAGGTGTGTCGGCACTTCTCTGTTATTTTTATATGTACAAGCATTTCCCAGTCCTGAAAGGGACGGCTGACGACCGCAAATTCCGCTTTCCACTGGCTAAAAATCTTTTATATATCGGAGTACCTATGGGACTTCAATTCTCCATTACGGCAATCGGCAGCATCTTGCTCCAAAGTGCCAATAACGCTTTGGGAACAGCTTGTGTAGCCGCATTCACAGCAGCAATGAGAATCAAGATGTTCTTTATCTGTGCCTTTGAAAGCTTAGGTATAGCGATGGCTACCTATACGGGGCAAAACTACGGAGCCGGGAAACCCGAACGCATCTGGCAAGGGATCAAAGCCAGCTCGCTGCTGATGATGATCTATGCCGTCTTCACTTTTACAATACTGATGTCGGCCTCCGACAAGATATCATTGCTGTTCGTAGACGCTTCGGAAACGGAAATACTTAAAAACACGGTACTTTTCCTACACGTTTCTTGCTATTTCTTTCCGATCTTAGGGCTGCTCTGTATCCTGCGCTACACCATACAAGGCGCAGGATACACCAATCTGGCGATGCTTTCCGGAGTTTCCGAAATGATCGCACGCACGCTGGTCAGTATCTATGCCGTACCGATATTCGGATTCTTAGCTGTTTGCTTTGGCGATCCGACCGCCTGGATAGCAGCAGACCTCTTCCTCGTCCCGGCATTCATATATGTCTATCGGAAACTGAAAAAGAGCCTTAAGGAAAATTATGCAATCCCCAACAGTTCGACTTCGAACAGCAGTGTGGAATAACCGGGGATCGGACCGGATGTACGTGTCCCGTAACCTAATGTATACGGGATATAAATCATCCAACGGTCTCCCACATGCATCCGCCGGAGTGCTTCCTGCCATCCTTCGATCACCTGATTGAGGCGGAATGCCTCCGGACATCCCCGTTTCCAGGAATTATCGAACTCGCGTCCGTTGGCCAGCGTTCCACGGTAATGGACGGAAACGACATCCGTCAGTTCCGGTGAAACCACACCGGTCCCTTTCTCTATCTCCTTATACAACACACCACAAGGAAGCCTGACGACTCCCTCACCGGTAGCCACTTCTTCTAAAAACCGTAGATTCTTTTCTTTATATTCTTCTTTCTTTCCCACTGTTATTCTCATTTCATTTCGTGGCAAAGATACAAAGCATCCCACGTATAAAATAAACAGAAAGAAATAAAAAGAGGCAAACAATTATACGGCAAGTCTGTTCTTTAATGGCTAAATCTAAACAAAAAAATTATGCACATACGTACATGGTGTTATGCTGTGCTCTGCCTGTTCCTGCCGATAACGCTGCCGGCGCAGAAAGAACACAAATACCTGGATCACGCATTACCGGAAGCGTGGCAGGAAAACGACAGTGATTTTCAACAGACATTACCGGTAGACGACCAGTGGTGGAAAAACTTCAATGATCCCACCCTGGACTCGTTGATTGAAGTAGCCGTAAAGCAGAACTACTCCGTACTGATGGCGGCAGACCGTATCGCTATGGCAAAAGCCAATCTGCGTATGCAACAAGGTAGCTATTCGCCAATCCTGGGACTCGCTGCCGGCTGGACCCGGCAACAAAGTAGCGGGCATACAAGCAATCTGCCGCAGACGATAACCCAATACAGCGATGCCGCCCTGTCTATGAACTGGGAAATCGATGTATTCGGAAGCATCCGCAACCGCGTAAAGGCCCAAAAGGAGAACTTTGCAGCCTCCAAAGAGGACTACAACGCCGTGATGGTCTCCCTTTGCGCCCAAGTGGCATCCGCCTATATCAACTTACGGGAACTGCAACAAGAAGTGGAAGTTGTCAAAAAGAACTGCCTGTCGCAACAGGCGGTCGTCAAGATCACAGAAAAAAGGTACGAAACAGGGCTTGTCTCAAAATTAGATGTCGCACAAGCCTTATCCGTCTACTACGACACAAAAGCCTCTCTCCCCATGTTGGAAGCCGGAATCATCCAGTACACAAACGCTTTGGGCGTACTGATGGGACTTTATCCCTGGGACGTCCGGGAAATCATGGAAACACGGAAGCCATTGCCGGAATACATCGAGACAATCGGCATCGGCATTCCCGCAAACCTGCTACTACGCCGGCCGGACATCCGGGCGGCTGAACGCCTAGTAAACGCACGGGCGGCATCGCTCGGCGCCTCCAAATCAGACTGGTGGCCGAAAGTTTTCGTCAAAGGGTCGGTGGGATTCGCTTCGCATGATTTAGACAAACTGGTAAATCATAGCAGCTTCACCTACGAGATCGCCCCCGTCATCTCCTGGAATTTCTTCCAGGGAACAAAGTTGGCGCAGGCGACACGGCTGGCAAAAGCCCAGCTCGACGAGTCGATCCGACAATTCAATCAGGATGTACTGACAGCTGTCCAGGAAGTGGACAATGCCATGAATTCCTACAAGAACTCGATCAAACAAATTGTCGCGCTCCGGGAAGTCGTCAATCAGGGGAAGCAGACATTGGAGCTTTCGCTCGACCTCTATAAACAGGGACTTACTCCTTTCCAGAATGTCCTGGACGCACAACGCTCCCTCCTTTCCTATGAAAACGAGCTGACACAAGCCAGAGGCTCCTCCCTGCTAAGCCTGATCCAGCTTTATCAGGCGCTAGGCGGCGGTTGGGAAAATGAAAATTGATAATTAAGAATTAAAAAATAAAAGAGATGAAGACTACTATTAAAATAGGGATTGTAGGACTGTCCATTGTCCTGTTGACAGGATGTAAAGAGAAAAGTCTCCAGACGGAAATGCCAGCCCCTTCCATCAGTGTTGCAACGCCTGTCGTACAAGATATCACGCTGACAAAAGACTATCCGGGCTATTTGAGCTCCGACCGTATAGTCAACCTGGTAGCACGCGTAAACGGATACCTGCAATCCTCACAACTTGTGCCGGGTGCAAAAGTTAAAAAGGGCGACCTGATATTTGTAATCGAACCGGAAGTCTACCTGAACAATGTCACCCAAGCGGAAGCCGCGCTAAACACGGCAAAAGCCCAGACCGAATATGCCCGCAGTAATTACGAACGCATGAAAGAAGCGGCTAAAAGCGGGGCCGTCAGTCAAATACAAGTCTTACAAGCCGAATCGACTGCAGCGGAAATGGAGGCATCTGTAAACAATGCCGAAGCAGCTTTGAAAACAGCCCGAACCAACCTGAGCTATTGCTATATCCGGGCCCCTTATGATGGACGTGTCACCCGTGCAAGCTATGACGTGGGCAATTATATCAACGGTGCCGTCCAACCCGTCACTTTGGCTACCTTATACAAAGATGACATCATGTACGCCAACTTCAATATCGAAGATAACCAGTTCATGCGGATGAAAATGATTGCCGCCCAGAACGATCCGTACGTCAAGATGCCTACCCACGTTTCCGTACGTCTCGGACAGGACGGACGGCAAAGGTATACCGGGACATTGGACTACCTCTCCCCTAACGTCGATCTGTCAACCGGTACGCTAAACGTCCGTGCCAATCTCGAAAATAAAGACGGCGAACTGAAAAGTGGGCTGTACGTAACGATCACATTGCCCTACAGCGAACAGAAAAACGCTGTCCTCGTACGCGATGCCTCCATTGGAACCGACCAGTTAGGAAAATTCCTGTACATAGTAAACGACTCGAATATCGTACGATACCGTCATATCGAACCCGGACAGTTGGTAAACGATACGCTTCGTCAAGTCATCAGCGGTATCCGCCCTAACGAACAGTACGTGACAACCGCCCTGTTGAAAGTTAGAGACGGTATGAGTATTAAGCCTATAAAATAAAAAGCTATGGTAAAATACTTCATAAACAGACCGATATTCGCTACCGTCCTCGCACTGATTCTAGTGGTAGCCGGATTAGCCACGCTACATATACTTCCCATTGCGCAATATCCGGAAATCACACCGCCGACCGTACAAGTTTCAGCTTTCTACCCGGGTGCAGATGCGGAAACAGTGGCACAGACCGTAGGATTACCCATTGAACAACAGGTAAACGGTGTGGACGGAATGCTTTATATGAGTTCCAATTCATCCAGCTCCGGAGCCTATTCACTCACCGTCACATTCACAGTCGGAACCGATATCGACATGGCGACCGTCATGGTGCAGAACCGTGTCAGCATTGCACAAAGTAGTCTGCCGGAAGCCGTGATCGTACAAGGCATCACCACCAAGAAGCAATCATCTAACATTGTTATGATGCTGACGCTAAGCTCCCGTGACTCCACATACAGCGGTCTATACCTGAGCAACTACGCCAGCCTCAACATGACGGACGAACTGACGCGTCTGCCGGGTGTTGGCTCCGTCAATGTCATGGGAGCCGGAAGCTACAGTATGCGCATATGGCTCGACCCGAACGCCATGCGTATCCGTAACCTCACTCCGGATATGATCTTCCAGGCGATCTCGACACAGAACACACAGGTTTCAGCCGGTTACGTCGGGCAGCCAATAGCCAAAGCGGACAATCCGTTCCAGTACACACTGACGGTAAAAGGTCGTTTGACGACTCCGGAAGAATTCGGAGACATCATCCTCCGTACGGAAGAGGGCGGAAAAATTCTCCGGTTGAAAGATGTCGCCCGTATCGAATTAGGCAGTTCTTCTTATAATGTCACCTCCAAGTTGAAAGGCCAGCCGAGTGCCGCCATAGCCATTTACCAACTCCCCGGTTCCAACTCCCTGGAAGTGGCCAAAGGGGTACGGGAGAAAATGGAGCAGCTGGCAGCAAACCTACCGGAAGGAGTCGTTTATGATGTGACACTGGACACGACACAAGTAATCAATGCCTCCATCGACGAAGTGCTCGTCACCTTCCTGGAAACAACAGCTCTCGTCATACTGGTAATCTTCCTGTTCCTCCAGAATTTCCGTGCCGTTATCATCCCCTGCATCACCATCCCCGTCTCCCTGATCGGAACACTGGCGGTCATGTCGACCTTAGGATTCTCGATCAATACGTTGACCTTGTTCGGGTTGATCCTAGCCATCGCGATCGTGGTGGATGATGCGATCGTGGTGGTGGAAAACTCGTCGCGACTGATGGATACGGGGAAATATACCGCCCGTGAAGCCGTGACCGAAGCTATGGGTGAAATTGTCGGCCCGATCGTAGGCGTCGTGCTGGTATTGCTGGCGGTCTTTATCCCGACGACCTTCATCAGCGGTATCTCCGGCCAATTATACAAACAATTTGCCCTGACAATCGCAGCCGCCACCGTCTTAAGCGGGTTCAACTCGCTGACGCTTACGCCTGCCCTGTGCGCCCTGTTCCTGCAAGCAAACAAAGAGCCGAAATTCTTTGTATTCAAAGCCTTCAACAAGGGATTCGACAAAACCCAGAAAATATATGACGCCATTGTCGGCCGCATGCTGAAAAGCCCGCTTGTCACGATGGTGATATTCGGGATCATAACGGTCATTGCCATTGCCATGTTCATGCGCTGGCCTACCACTTTCATTCCGGAAGAGGATGACGGTTATTTCCTGGTATCTACCCAGCTCCCGCCGGCAGCCAGCCTGAGCCGTACGGAAGCCGTTGGAAAACAGATCGACAAGATCCTCGACAGTTATCCCGAAGTCAAGACCTATATCGGGGTAAACGGTTTCTCCATTATGGGTGGCGGCGAACTCTCGAACACCGGGACCTATTTCGTGATCCTGAAAAACTGGAACGAGCGAAAAGGAAAAGAGCATACCGCCTCGGACGTCGTAAACCGTTTCAACCGCGAAGCCTACGGCATCCAGGAAGCACAGATATTCGCAATGGTCCCTCCTGCCATCCCCGGATTGGGGGCTTCGGGAGGTCTGCAACTCCAATTGGAGGATCGTAAGAACCTGGGACCGACGGAGATGCAGCATGCCATCGAAACACTGCAAGCCACGTACCGGAGCAAACCGCAATTGCTCAACCTTTCCAGCATGTATCAAGCCAACGTTCCGCAATACAAACTGGAGATCGACCGCGACAAGGTGCAATTGCTCGGCCTGCAGCTCAACCAGGTTTTCGCGACTTTAAGCTACTACATGGGGGCTGCCTATGTAAACGACTTCGTCGAATTCGGGCGTATCTACCAGGTAAAGATCGAGGCCAATGACCAGGCTCAAAAGCTTATAGATGACGTGTTGCACCTGAGCCTCGAAAACAAGTCAGGCAAAATGGTTCCTTTCTCCGCCTTTACGGAGGTGAAGGAGCAGTTGGGATTGGACCAGATCAACCTGTATGATATGTATAAGTCGGCATCCATCACCTGCATAGCCAATCCGAAATATAGTTCCGGCGAAGCGATCCAGGCTATGGAAGAACTCGTACAGGAGCAGTTAGGCAATAATTTCGGATATGAATGGACATCCGTCGCTTATCAGGAAACGAAAGCAGGCTCCACTACCATGCTCGTCTTTGCAATGGCTCTTTTGGTCGCCTTCCTGGTTCTTTCGGCCCAGTATGAAAGTTGGACAAGCCCGATCGCCGCGATTATGGGACTTCCGATCGCCCTGTTAGGGGCCATTTTGGGTTGTTTCGTCATGGGCGTGCCAGTTAGCATCTATACACAAATCGGTATCATCCTGCTGATCGCCCTCTCTGCGAAGAACGGCATCCTGATTGTCGAATTTGCCCGTGACTACCATAAGGCCGGCAATCCGATACGCGAAGCCGCACTCGAAGCCGGCCATGTCCGTCTGCGTCCGATCCTGATGACTTCATTCGCATTCGTCTTAGGAGTCATGCCTTTGCTATTTGCAACGGGGGCCGGAGCAGGAAGCCGCCTGTCTTTAGGCGCGGCAGTCGTATTCGGTATGGCGATAAACACCATTTTCGCCACGATGTTTATCCCCAGCTTCTACGAGTTGATGCAATTATTCCAGGAAAAGGTATTGGACAAATTCAACCGGAAACAGAAATAAGCCGAGATACGGGTAACACCACCGGACACATAGGCATAATCCAAACATCAGGGGGTTGTCTAAAAAGTCACTCATTCGTCCTTGAGAACACTTTTCAGACAGCCCCTTTATTGTGGCAAAGGCTGTTTTGACACCGCCGGCAAGGGGCTTTCAAGACATTTCCCCCTTCTTTATCAATCGACTTTATATTCTCCTATCTGCTTGAACCCATTCAGGAAATCCGTAACCGGCAGACGTTTCTTACCGGCCTGTTGCACGGACAGCAGACGCAAATATCCATCTTCCACTGCGATATCGATATAGCTTTTACGGTCGGTCCGGATGGTTCCGACGGGAAGTTTATGTGCGGCAGGGCACTTCTCTGCCTGATAGATTTTCAAAGAGGTGCGCACGCCTTCCGGAGAAACGATTTCAGTCCAGGCAGCCGGATAAGGAGACAGGCCGCGGATGAAGTCATAAACCCTTTTCACCGGCTGAAGCCAGTCGATACGGCAAGTTTCTTTGAAAATCTTCGGAGCGGGACGGAGTTCGGAAGGATCTTTATAAAATTCTTCCTGAGGAACGGCATCTGTTTTTCCTTCCAACAACAAATCGACGGTTTCCAGTACTAGCCCGGCTCCCATCGTCATCAAGCCGTCATGGACGATCCCCACATCATCCGTATCGGCTATAGGCAAATGCTTCTGGCGGATGATCTTACCTGTGTCGATCTCGTGAGTCAGGAAAAAGGTGGTCGCACCGGTTTCCGTATCTCCGTTGATCACCGCCCAGTTGATAGGAGCCGCCCCCCTGTATTGGGGAAGCAAAGAGGCATGGAGGTTAAACGTTCCCAGACGCGGCATATTCCAGACAACCTCCGGCAGCATACGGAAAGCGACGACGATCTGCAAGTCCGCTTTCAAAGCCCGCAACTCGGAAAGAAAAGCCTCATCTTTCAACTTTTCGGGCTGGAGTACCGGTAATCCCTTCGACAGGGCATATCGCTTCACCGGGCTTGCCTGTAAGACACTGCCATGACGGCCGACCGGTTTGTCCGGCATCGTAATCACCCCTACTATATTGTATCCGCCTTCAACCAAGGCACGCAGGCTCTCCACCGCAAAATCGGGAGTGCCCATATAAACGATTCGTAAATCTTCTTTCTTCATTTTTTAATCTCCTGAAAAGTTTTCAACCAGCACTTCGCGGTATGAATTAAATATCTTCGATTTGGACATAAAGCCGATATACCGTCCTTCCTCGTCTACAACCGGCAGGTTCCAGGCCTTCGTATCGTCAAAGATACGCATAATCTGTTCCATCGGCGTCCCTACCTGGATCTTGGCAGGTGCCGAAACCATGAACTTGGAGACGTGAAACCGATTATATAACTCAGGGCGGAACATAATGTTCCGGATATTGTCCAACAGAACAAGCCCCAACAGGATACCCCGTTCGTCGATAACGGGGAACATATTTCGCCCGCTCTTGGCAATTACCTTCACCATATCTCCCAAGGACATTTCGGGAGAGACAGTCAGGAAGTCGCGCTCGATCACACTGTCGGTATTCAGCAACGTCAACACGGCACGGTCTTTATGATGGGTAAGCAACTCACCTTTCTGGGCCAGACGCATCGAATAGATACTGTGTGGAAGAAACATCTTGATCGTGATATAGGAGCTCACAGATACGATCATCAGTGGAAGGAAAAGAGCATACCCGCCGGTCAGCTCGGCAATTAGGAAGACACCGGTCAGCGGCGCATGCATGACACCGGACATGATACCCGCCATTCCCAACAAGGCGAAGTTCTTCTCCGACAGATACATCGTAAAGGGAAAATAGTTGGACGCATGCGCAAACACGAATCCGGCAATGCATCCTAAATACAAACTGGGAGCAAATATACCACCACAACCGCCTCCAGCATTCGTCGCGCTCGAAGCAAAAACCTTAAACAACAAGATCAGCGTAAGGAATATCTGCAATCCCCAATAGGTATCGTTCAGACTATAGAACATACTCTTATCCATTATATGGGAGAACTGCCCGTTCAACAAAGACGAAATCGTATCATAACCTTCACCATAGAGCGGAGGAAATATGAAGATCAGCACACTCAGCATGATCCCCCCAACGACGAATTTCTTCCAGTAATTATTCAAGTTCCGGTACATCCCCTCGACCCGGTTCATGACTTTGGTAAAATAGAGAGACACCAAACCACAGAAGACACCTAGTAACAGCACATAAGGAATACGCTCGATCACAAACGCTTCGGTCTGGGAAAACGGAAACATTGCTTCCGTACAAATATAGGAAACAGTCGCAGCCGTCACCGAAGTGATAAGCAAAGGAAGTACCGACGTCATCGTCAGGTCCAACAACAGCACTTCCACCACAAACACCACCCCAGCAATCGGAGCTTTGAATATACCGGCAATCGCCCCGGCAGCCCCACAGCCGACCAGCAACATCAAAGTCTTTTGCTCCATGCGGAACAGGCGGCCCAAGTTGGATCCGATCGCAGCCCCTGTCAACACAATAGGCGCCTCTGCCCCGACCGATCCGCCGAAACCGATGGTGACGGAACTGGCGACAATGGAAGTCCAAGCATTATGAGGCTTAATGCGGCTCTTCCGCTGGGAAATGGCATAGAGTATCTTCGTCACCCCGTGGCTGATATCATCCCGTACGATATATTTTACAAACAAACCAGCAAGCAGGATACCGATCACCGGATAAAGCAGATACAGGTAATTCGCCCCATCCTGATTAAAATTGCCGGTCAGAAGATGTTGTATAAAATGAATGATCGACTTCAGGACAATAGCTGCTGCTGCCGTACAAATACCGACCAGAAAACTGACGATCAATATGAAATGCTTCTCTTTTATATGCTTGTCCCGCCATAACAGGAACCGATAGAAAAATTGAAAATTATCCTTCATAATCTACAACCTCTATTTTTAATTTTTTAATTCTTAATTCCTCAAATACCTTTTCCTGTAAGTACTGTTTTAACCGTATAAATCAGGATTGTTAGATCCAATGTCAGCGACATATTTTCGTAATATAATATATCATATTCCATACGCTCCACCATTTTATCCACGCTTGCCGCATAGCCATATTTCACCATCCCCAACGAAGTAATGCCCGGACGGACATTATGCAACAGATAATAATAGGGAGCCATCTTCACGATCTCGTCGATAAAATATTTCCGTTCGGGACGTGGTCCGACCAACGACATATCCCCTTTCAGTACGTTCCAGAACTGCGGCAATTCGTCCAACCGGTATTTCCGCATGATACGTCCGAATGGCGTCACACGTGGGTCGTCTTCCGACGAAAGCGACGGTCCGTTCTCTTCGGCATTGACATACATGGTACGGAACTTGTACATCCCAAACGGCTGTCCGAGATAACCAATCCGCTCCTGACGGAAAAACACGGGTCCCGGAGAATCCTTCTTCCCCCGCCATGCAATATATACAAATAAAGGAGAAAGCAACAGCAATGCAACAGCAGAACAGACTTTATCCAGAAAAAGCTTTATGTTCTGTTCGGCCGGTGAAAAATTGTTATCCGTCACATCGACCAACGGGATTCCCCGTATCGTCCGAAGCTGGATTTTCGAAAGCATATTAAACCGGTCCGCCAACACTTTTATCGGACGTTTATACCGGTAAAGCGAATAGAGAACTCCCAAAAGCACCTTATTATTCTTCGACTCGACAGCCAAAACTATTTCATCCACAGTCTCCTTTTCCATCAAAACCGGAATATCCTCCACCGTCCCCAGCACCTGATTTCGGTCGACCTTGACCGGCGTCCTCCCGTCTTCCGAAACAAACCCACAAATATCATAACCTAGACGGTACAAATCGTGAGCGATACGGACAGCCTTTCCTCCCGCACCGACAATCAACACGTTCATCGCCCATTCCCGGTTCTTTATTTTCTTTACCCCGTTCTGTGTAATCAGTAGACGCGGGATATAAGTAATGAAAAACTGCAATCCGAACATTCCAAAGAACAACTTATAATAGACATTGATCGACCGGGGAATATCGTCGAGCAGCAAAGCAAAGAAGACGAAAATCGTCCCAATCAGTACGGTAATGAATGTCGAGAAAAGTTCGGTAAGGCGAGACTTTCCAAACGGCTTGTTGTAATATCCCGAAAAATAGTAAAGCACCAGCCAGAAAAAAGGGATGACGAACTGGCCAGTGAGCACACCCGGATATTGCAAATAGTCAAGTAGACTATCTGTTCCCTCATTAATGACAAACAAGACTTCATAACGAAGGATATTGAATAGCAACCACGCAATCGAAGCCGATATAAAATCCGATAATATGTATTTTCCTGCTTGCTTGCTTTTCTTCATTTTTACCTGATTACCTGAACAACGCCACCGTCTCCTAATTTAATGATATGGGAAGGCTTGGCCTTGCTCATATCATCCTGGCGATATTTCACTATATAATCGACTCCGTTTTTAATACAGTCCGACACCTCGCTAAAATTGCCCGGAGAAGGTTCACCACTCACGTTAGCTGAAGTAGAGACTAACGGTCTGCGGAAACGCTCGCACAATTTACGGGAAAACTCTTCGTTCGTCACCCGGATACCGACACTACCGTCTTCACCCAAGAGATTCTTCGCCAGATTCTTCGCATGAGGATAGATAATCGTAAGCGGTTTATCAGCCACCTCAATCAGGTCCCAGGCTATATCGGGCATATCTGACACATACATGCTCAGTTTTGCTGAACTGTCGGTCAATACCAGCATAGCCTTATTATCCATTCTCTTCTTCAGCTCGTACACCTTTTGTACGGCTTTCTCATTGGTCGCATCGCAACCGATACCCCAGATCGTATCTGTAGGATAGAGTATTATGCCTCCCGCCTGCATGGTTTCGCAGGCTTTTTGAATATCTTCTGTCATTGTTTTTTAAATAATGTCACAAATGTACAAATCATTCGCGGACTTGGAAACAAATGAAATAAAAATTAGATGCTAATGCAATTTATATTCGACATTGTCGAAAACAAATTGCATTAGCATCTAATTGCAGACTCAAAAAGAGAGACATCAATTCCCACACCGAAGACAACGAATGCAAATTTCCCGAAAATTATAATTTAATAAAAAAGCAAGCCACCAAACAGAAATATCCATTTATATTATCTAACTTTACGGATTCAAATATATTGGAGGTTTTATCACCATAAACCCGCATATCCGATATATCAGAGACGATAAAAAAGAAAAAAACAATATATAATGATTACAAAATGGAACTTTCAAACCCCAACAGAAGAAGAGTTACATAAAAGAGACAAGCTGGCAAGCGAACTGGAACTTAGCCCGGTCGTATGTCTTTTGCTCGTTCAGCGAGGACTTTCCACTGTTGAAGAGGTGAAGAAATTCTTTAAACCCAGCTTGAACGACTTGCATGATCCATTCCTCATGCCGGATATGGAAAAAGCGGTCAAGCGCTTGAACAAAGCATTGGGGAATAAAGAAAAAATTTTAATTTATGGAGACTACGATGTAGACGGCACGACTGCCGTTTCATTAGTCTACAAGTATTTACGGCCTTATTCGTCGGCATTGGATTATTATATTCCGGACCGGTATGACGAAGGATACGGGATTTCGTATAAAGGCATCGACTACGCCAGGGAAAACGGGATCACGCTAGTAATCTCGCTCGACTGCGGTATCAAGGCCATCGAAAAGATCGAATATGCCAAGCAGTTGGGGATCGATTTTATTATCTGCGACCATCATATGCCGGACAACACATTACCGGATGCCGTCGCCGTGCTGGATGCCAAGCGGGTGGACTCGGTTTATCCGTACGAACATCTGTCGGGATGCGGCGTCGGGTTCAAGTTCATGCAGGCATTTGCCAAAAGCAACAACTTCCCGTTCGCCGACCTGGAGAAGTTGCTGGAGTTGACGGCAGTCAGCATCGCCTCGGACATCGTCCCCATCACCGGCGAAAACCGCATACTGGCCTACTACGGTTTAAAGCAGCTTAACAGCAACCCGAGCCTCGGTCTGAAAGGGATTATTGATATCTGCGGCCTCTCGGGCAAAGAGATCACCATTAGCGACATCGTCTTTAAAATCGGACCGCGCATCAACGCTTCCGGTCGCATGATGAACGGAAAGGAAGCGGTCGAACTGCTCCTGGCGAAGGATGTCGACGTGGCCCGCGAAAAGAGTGAGAGCATCAACCAGTATAATGAAGAACGCCGTGAACTGGACAAGAAGATCACAGACGAGGCGAACGCCATCATCGACGAATTCCAAAACATGGAAGACCGTAAGGCGATCATCGTCTACAATCCAGGATGGCACAAAGGGGTGATCGGCATCGTCGCTTCCCGCCTGACGGAAAAATACTACCGCCCGGCAGTCGTCCTGACGAAATCGTCCGAACTGATCACCGGTTCCGCCCGCTCGGTTAC
>OGUN01001006.1_pt1 | contig 21709 bp, 19 predicted proteins | sample 1553621 | NCBI WGS metagenome assembly OGUN01 (sample SAMEA2580300, study PRJEB22360) | human gut metagenome | biome: human gut; feature: human-associated habitat; material: faeces | place: Denmark | collected 2008/2010
CTGATTATCCTTGACCCCATACAGGCGTACATGGGCGAAAAAACCGACATGAACCGGGCAAACGAAGTGCGCCCCATGTTCCGCCGCCTTGCCGATGTTGCCGAGCGTACCGGGTGCGCCGTTATCCTTATCGGACATCTCAACAAAGCTGCCGGAGGGCAGAGCGCATACCGGGGCTTAGGTTCTATCGACTTCCGCGCCGCAGCAAGGAGCGTCCTGCTGATCGGGCGCGTGAAGCGAGAACCGAATGTGCGCGTTATCGTCCATGACAAATCTTCCCTTGCGCCGGAGGGCAAGCCCGTTGCCTTTTGCCTTGACCCGGAAACGGGCTTTTCGTGGATAGGCGAATATGATATAACCGCCGACGAGCTGCTGTCCGGCGCGGGCGGCAACACCGCCACCAAGACCGAGCAAGCCGAAAGGCTGATACTTGACCTGCTTGCAGACGGGAAAGAGCTTGCCAGCGAGGACATTGTAAAAGCCGCAGCCGAAGCCGGAATATCCGAAAGGACGGTACAGAACGCCAAGCGCAACATGGGCGGCATTTTAGGCGCAAGGCGTGTCGGCGGTCAATGGTACAACTTCATCAAGAAGAAGCAGCCACCCGAACCCGCAAGCTGAAAGTGCAAAACGCAGACCCTTTGCGCTTTGCACTTTCGCACTTTCACGATAATTTGCGTCAATAACTCAAAAAAGCACTTGACAAAACGCTTCATGGGGAAATGCCAAGGACATAGAGCCATATATGGATTCTGTGTTTGAAAATAATGTCCTTCTGACACAGACGGAACGGCTGATGATGTCCGGCAGACCGAAAGAGCCGAAGTATACAAGAAACAAGAACATTCTTGTTATCGGTGGCTCTGGTTCGGGTAAGACTCGATTTTTTGTGAAGCCGAACCTGATGCAGATGCATTCCTCTTATGTGGTCACTGATCCGAAAGGAACGGTACTGGTTGAATGCGGAAAGATGTTAAAAAGGGGCAAGTACAAGATAAAAGTTTTGAATACCATAAACTTTGCTAAATCCATGCATTACAATCCTTTCGCCTACATTCGGAGCGAAAAGGATATTTTGAAACTTGTAAACACGATTATAGTCAACACCAAAGGAGAGGGACAGCAATCCGGTGAGGACTTCTAGGTGAAGGCTGAGAAGCTCTATTACACGGCACTTATCGCTTATATCTGGTATGAGGCTCCGGAGGAGGAGCAGAATTTCGCAATGCTGATTGATGTCAGCGAAGCCAGAGAGGATGATGAGAATTTTAAAAAAGCCGTGGACTTACTGTTTGAGGAACTGGAAACGGAAAAACCCAATCATTTTGCAGTAAGACAGTATAAAAAGTACAAACATGCTGCGGGAGATACAGAAAAGCCTATGCCACTAAAGGCAAAGAGAAAAGAAAAATCCTTAGTAGTAACACCAGCGTTTTACTTCCAATTTTACTACTAACAGGTAGTAACAACTTGCAGGGTCTTGCCCTGATTTGCCACAATCTGCATTTTCAGAGCATATTACAATAACCCCGGAAACCCTTGCAAAACAGGGCATTCGGGGCAAATCAAGGAGAAATAAAACAATGATAAAAATACTTTTCATTTGCCACGGCACTCCATTTTTATGATAATGCATACCTTCGCAGACTGGGGCAACACAGGGCAGAATATGGCGGAAAGTGTTGAAAATACTACGGTTTCGACTACTAAGTCTCATGCTTACAATACTGTGATTTGCAAAGGTTTGCGGGATATTCCTTAGTAGTAATGGACTACTTACAGACAGAAAAGCGATGCTCGATTAGAACGATAACGGCCACATCGGAGGTAAGTCCGGTGTGACTAAATTTATTTCATAAAACAAAAAACGCCTTGCATAGCAAGACGTCTTCGAAAACTCCTTCTACTCGTGGCAGATGAGATACTATTATAATATGCCCCAAAAATCAAAATGTCAATCGTTTTGAAGCAAAAAACTCTTGACAAAATTATTTTTGTTTATATTGCTCATAATGTTTTAACTGTTTTTGTAATGCATTATCATAATCAAGATAAAAGGCAGTAATAAGCAAAAAATATTTTTCGCGTTCTTCCAGAATTACAACGTATCGTTCTTCTTCAAGGAGAATATGTACACGAGTCCGACTTTTGAAAGGTTCACGCCAGACCTTAACACCATCACATTCTTCACATAACGATGCATCACAATTATAATTCTCAATGAACGCTCTTATCCATCGGATTCGTTCACACCGTCTAAAATCAGGATCTCGTTCACCCTGACCCCGATAGTCTTTACACGTTGTGTGAAAAAATGCATCCTCTTTTCCGTACTCGATTGGATAATGCCTGACATTCACACGGGTATTTTCAAACTGTGGATAGCTATCTAAAAAATCATGCTTAAAAATAGCGTATAAGGCGTCTTCATATTCATTCCACGAATTATAATCATCATAATACTCTAAATTTGGAACCCAGCAGTTTTCGCTTAACATATTTCACCTGCTTCCCAGACAAAAAGATTGCATTTTTCTTCACGTAAAAGAGTTGTACGCTTAAGAGAATAGCCCGAACGCTCTTTTATGAGATCGATTATTTCCTGTTTTGCGGCACTCTTTTGAAATTCATCTGGAAAATTTCTATTTATATATCCAAGTGCTCCAATAAGGAGATCAACTATTTGCATGATTTCAACCTCGTCTGAACGAATTGGCTGAACTCTTTTTATAATTCGATGGGAGAAATCATACATTGAATTGCAGCATACATCCAACAACTTTTGAGATTTTCTGTATGAATTTGTATCCTTGATATCAATATAGATTTCGTAGCAATCCTGTGGAGCAAAAATGACCTTCAGCATAGTAAAATACATTTTGTAATACCAGTCATCATGCGTTTGATGATATTTCTGATGATCCAGTTTTCCTTTATCTGGAACAATAATTGCTCTAAGGTGTAAATCATCGTCATCGAAGAAATAATTGATAATGTCTTTGTACATATCAACTTTAGCAGGACTTATCTTAGTCCATTTTAATTCCATTCGTTCTGAAACACCATTTCTACGCTTGATTTCACGGATACGATGATTGATTTCTTTTAATTTTTCCTGAGGACACCAAATGGCTCCTAGAATCATATCGTTAATGCCATCATTTTCTAGATGACAGGTTTCATCACAATAAACATTATACAGCATATGTTGTGCCTCCTACTTTTTTAACTGTGCCTGCAGTTCCTGAAAGCTTGCTAATGCCGACTGTAGATTCTCAATGATGTCATCTGCTAATTCATCCGGTGATGGAAGATTGTCCAAATCAGCAAGGGACTTGTCCTTAATCCAGAAAATATCCAAGCTGGTCTTATCGCGTTCCAGAATTTCCTCAATCTCAAATTTACGCCAACGTCCATCCGGGTTCTTCTCTGACCAGGTTTCCTTTCGCTCATAGCGATTTTGCGGATTATAACAAGCTATGAATTCCTGCAAATCAGCGAAAGACATCGGATTCTTTTTCAGGGTGAAATGCATATTGGTTCGCATATCATAGATCCATACTTCCTTTGTCTGCTTCTCTGGGCTTGCTGGACGCTTATCAAAGAAGAGAACATTCGCCTTAACACCCGGCTTATAAAATATTCCGGTCGGTAGACGTAGAATGGTATGCAGGTCTGTGGTCTCCAACAGTTTTTTACGAACGATTTCTCCTGCACCGCCTTCAAACAATACATTGTCCGGCAACACGACCGCTGCCTTTCCAGTACTCTTCAAAATCGTATTGATGTGCTGCAGAAAGTTCAGCTGTTTATTGGAACTGCTAGTCCAGAAGTCCTGTCTATTATAAACAAGATCCTCTTCCTCCTGTTCATCGTCCTCATTTGTGAATGTAATAGAGGACTTCTTGCCGAATGGAGGATTCGTCAGTACATAATCTACACGGTAACCGGGATCTGCAAGCAGCGCATCTCCGAGTGTGATTGGAATCTCTCCATAGATGTCACCGATGTTATGGAGATACAGATTCATCAGAGCAGTCTTGAAAGTAGCTCCAACGATTTCATTTCCGTGGAAGGTTTCGTTTTTCAGGAATTCCTTCTGACTGCGATCAAGAGCATAGTTCTCAGGATTAGAAAGAAATGCCTGCGAAGCTAAGAAAAATCCTCCACTTCCACAGCAAGGGTCTGCGATGGTTTTTCCTGGCTCTGGACGGATGCATTCAACCATAGCCTGAATTAGCGGACGTGGTGTGAAGTACTGTCCGGCACCGCTCTTGATGTCCTCAGCATTCTTCTGCAGCAAACCTTCATAGATTTCGCCTTTTACATCGGAGGACATACCAACCCAGTTTTCCTTATCAATCATCTGAACGACACGATAGAGGATAGCTACATTGCTGATCTTATTGACTGCACCTTTGAAAATCTGACCAAGGATACCGCTTTCCTCACCAAGCTTCTCCAAGGTGTCTTTATATTGTTTTTCCAGTTCAGCACCCTTTAGCGTATTCATATCCGACCAAGTATATCCCTGCGGAATGTCAGTATTGCGTTTGTAAGGTGGACGAGAATATTCATCTGACATTTTAAGAAAAATCAGATATGTCAGTTGTTCCAAATAATCTCCGTAGGAGACCCCATCATCTCTTAGCGGATTGCATAATCCCCATACTTTTGAGACGATGGCAGATGTTTGTTCATTTGCCATTATTGTAATCCTCCTTCGAAGGCTTGTTTAAGAATGCTCTGACGCATAGCAGAGGCTTGAGTAAGAGCATCATCGACTGTTTTCTCAATATTTGAACATATCGTAAGTCGTGACTCTATCTCATTAACTACTTCAGCTTGTTCATTGATAGAGCAATATGGAATAATCAAATTCTCTAAGGTGGTCAAATTGATATTTTTTTGCGCCGTTGCCGGAGCAAATGCCCAGAGACGAATCTTTTGAGATTCTATAAAGTATTTTATATATTCTGGAAGTACAGTTTCATTTGCTGTAAAACCAACCACACTATCTGGAAAGCAAGCATCAATACCCAAAAAAGCAGTTTCCGCAATATTGGCTGCAATTGTTATACACAAGGTTCCTTTAGGCCATAATTTACTTTGTTCCAATCCAAAATCATTATATTTTTTGCTATATTGGGTGACATACTTGCTTGCTGCTTTCACTTCACTAGTTTGAAGAAAAGGATATTTTCCGTTTTCAAAAAGACGTTTGTCATTTCTTGGACGATGTCTCGATTTTCCTCTCCCTAAATCCCCTAACATAGATAATTGGATATATCTCCATGTATCAGGAATTCGAGGTAACGATACTGTTTGTGATTGGTCTGCCCATTCAAGATCAACATTAATATTTCTGACATTTTTCTTTCTGAAATCTTCGGTAAAAGCACCTAAGAAAGCCTCATTTATTACCGCCTGCCGATACACATCCAACTGCTTCTTCGTGGCATTCAGCGTCTCCACGGCGTTATCCAGTTCAGAGAACAGTTCCTCGATGCGAGAAACGATGCGCTCCTGTTCGGAGAGAGAAGGAATAGGAACGTCAAGATTCTTGAGAACACTTTGGGTAATTGCCTTAAATGTAGTTCCAGTGCCTTTTGCTGAGAGCTGTGCTTCGAAATACTTAAAGTAACACAGCAGATAATGCAGATTTAATTCTTCATGTGGTCTTATTGCAGATAAACCACGACCAATGCAAACATTCCCTGGAGAAAGATTTGTCGGTCCAACAGGCGCACGAACGGATAACAGGATATCGTCTTTTTCTGCCATTTTAGTTGGATTTGTGCAATACACACGAATGATAGGATATTTTTCTCCAAAATCTGCTTTTCCTTGGAAGAAAGGAACACCGTCACCATTCGTATTGTAATATTTTGATTCTGGTGATTGACCAGCTATTATTGTTGCACAATCATGCAGTTTTTTAATTTGTATATTTCGATTCATCTTACGCCACCAACTCTATATTCATCTCATTCAAGATATTTTCATACTCATCACCAAAGGCACTATAAAATGCCATCAGTCCGCCTTTGCGATCAAACGGTGTCAGATCCAGATCTTCCGGCAGAATGGACAGGGATGTGATGATGTGGTCTTTGATCATTCTAAGCCATTCCATCTGATTCTCTGTGAAATGCACAGAACCTGTGTTTTTACGGAATGTCCATTGCATAAAGTTATAATTCACCTTATCTGCAAAGGGAGAAAGATTGTCTGTATATCCCATTTCAAAGCGAATAATGGAAATCAAATCCGTAAGCTGTGCCATTGTTCCACGCTTTACCTTATCGGGCTTCTTGATGGCATAACAGTCCCACAGCCGTTCTACGGTGATTCCCTCTGCCTTCAGCTTTTCGTAAATTGCTTTCAGTCCATCAATGACCATCGGGCGATCTTTATATGTCTGATTGTAAATGATGTGTAGCGCGAGGATTTCATCCTTGTTTGCTTCAATAAATTCCCGAAACGACTTAATCACACGGTCAGCATTTTCTTCTCTCTGCGTGTCATATCCGGCATAGATCACTTCATCCAAATTCACATTATCGATGATCTGATCGTGACTTCTTCGTACGTTTTCAATAAACTCACGGCTCTCCGGATTATGGAACGGTGCAACTGCTGCCGTAATGAGCGATTTCTTTGCAGTTTCCAACTGCTCCTCTGATGGAGTGGCTGCTCCCGTTTCTGATTGTGCTTTGGCGAGAATAACATCCTCATCAAAAGCATTTAGAAGATCTTCTGCAACCTTGACAGCGGAAACACCAACTGTTTGTTCGAAGCTCTTCCTCTCAGACGTTGTCATTTGTGCATTGAGTCTGGTAATACGGCTTGCTAGAGAGGTCAGAGTATCCGAATCTTTTGCTCCGAGCGCAACATTTATCATCAGTTCTTTCATAGAAACAGACGGCTTTCGTTCTAACGGTCTGGTTTCACTTTTTCTGGATTTCGTCACACCAACCGCGTCTACGATGACAAAATGATCCTTATTTCCGGTAGCGGATGGTGTGACCTTCTGCAGATCATCCATCCCAAGGGTACGAGTGCCACGTCCCTTCATCTGTTCAAAGTAATTCTTACTGCGAACATCACGCATAAAGATTAAGCATTCGATTGGCTTCACATCTGTTCCAGTAGCAATCATATCAACAGTAACTGCAATACGTGGATAATAGTCATTGCGGAAACTGCTCAGCACCGATTCCGGGTTCTCTGCGGAATAAGTAATCTTCTTGCAGAATTCATTTCCTTCTCCGAATTCATCCCGGACAATCTGAATAATATCATCTGCATGACTGTCAGTCTTTGCAAAGATCAGTGTTTTCGGAACTTCTTTCCGGCGTGGAAACAGAGTGGTAAACAAGTTCTCCTTAAAACTACGAATGACAGTTCGTATCTGACTTAGATTAACAACATCCCGATCCAGTTTTCCTTTTTGAGTGCCGGAGTAATCCTCATCCTCGTCCATCTGCTGCCAACGTTTCGCACGAGATAGTCTGTCTCGGTACTCAATCAGCTGTTTCATCAGCCGTGCACCATTTTTCGTAACATTTGTCTCAATCAGAAAAATATCTTCACCGACATTAACCCCATCTACAATTGCTTGCTCTCTGGTGTATTCGCTGACTACATTCTCATCAAAATAAGCAAAGGTACGCTTATCTGGTGTTGCTGTTAATCCAATGATAAAAGCATCAAAATACGAGAGAACCTGACTCCACACGTTATAAATAGAGCGATGGCATTCATCCACAATGATACAATCAAAGAATTCTGGCGGATATTTTTCATTATAGACTACTTCCTTTGGCGCTTTCAATTCCGCAGTTACGTACTCAGAGAATGGAACTTCCTCTGCGCATTCATCTAATTCTTCACCCTTTAGAATAGAATACATTCTCTGAATGGTGCTGATGCAAATCTGAATATCATTTGGAATATAGGAATTCTTCAGTCTCCGCACACCGTAGAGCTGAGAGAAATTCCGCGGATCATCATTTGGGGTGTAGGCAAGAAATTCTCGTTCTGCCTGCTCACCTAAACTCTTAGTATCCACAAGAAAGAGAATTCGATTCATTCTGCCATATTTCAGCAAACGGTAGGCGGCAGTGATAGCAGTAAATGTTTTTCCAGCACCAGTAGCCATCTGCACCAACGCCTTTGGACGGTTATCTGCAAACGATATGTCAAGATTATTGATTGCTTTGATCTGGCATTTACGAAATCCTGTCTCATCCAATGAAGGGAAATGCTTCATATTATTACGAATGGTATCCGGTGCAGCCAGTAATGATTTCAGTGTTTCGGGACGATGGAAGGAAAATACAGATCGAGAGCGATATTTAATATCATCATAATCTGTAAAACGTACCAGCTTATCAGTTGCTTCATAGGCAAAGCGGATGCGATAGTCTTGCTGAACCCATTTAAAGGTGCTATGTGCATAACGGGCAGACTGACCTTCAACCACAGTAATATTCTCTCCGGCAGCAGATTTCTTTGCTTCAACAACTCCGACAGGGCTTCCATCCACAAAAAGGGCATAGTCAACCGGACCAGTACTTGTAGGGAATTCTCGCACCGCAACACCGAGAGATGCCGTTAGATTTAATTTTTTCATGTCCTGAATTGTCCAGCCAGACTGTTCAAGCTTCTTATCTATTACGACACGTGCCTGTTCTTCAGGTGTCATAGCGAATCACCATCCTTATCCGGTATAAATCCAATAATATCGTCTACCTTGCAATCCAGCACACGACATATCTTTTCCATGGACTCCAGTGATACATAGTGGTTACGGCGGAGCCTTGTGGATATATTGGCACTGTAGCCAGCCTCTTTCTGAAGCTGCGCCGGTGTCATTTCTCTATCTATCAACATGTGAAATAGCTTCTTATATGTAATAGCCATGTTTTTCCTCCATAAACTATCGTCAATAACTGCCTTCTATTTTATCACGAATACGTGAAAATATCTACTAGGTAAAAATTACAATATAGCAACATCCATTTCCTCCGGGTCATCACGACTTGGATGTTTTTAAATTTTCCTTCATCAAAACGACCTCCATGTCTCCAGTGGGAAGTGAAAGAAATATTTTATAGGAAATATGACTCAAATTCCAAGCTGACCTCCAGTGGTAGGGGTAAGGAATATTTCTTCAAAAAAATCCGCTCAAATCATGGATTTATCTCCAGTGGGAAATAGAAGGGCAAATTATTTCAAATTGTTTCGGCCAAATGCCAATCTTGTCTCCATTGAGTAGTGAAGGCAGGAAATTTGAAAAAACAGTACTTAAACCGGCGGCAGATGTCCTTTTACTGGTGAAGATAAACGAAGGAGGAAAATGAAATGGTTAATTCAGAAAATATACCGGCCTATGTCAAGAAGTATAGAGGCTGGTGTGGTTGGAAGTATGAGGAGCGAAAACACAGACTTACGAAGGTTCCCTATAATCCGCTAACCGGCACGCATGCTTCCGTCAATCGTCCGGATACATTTGCAGATTTCGATTCTGCAATGAAAGCGGCAGATAGCTATGACGGCATCGGCATCCATGTTGGTGCTGAAATTATCGCCATCGACCTTGACCACTGTAAGGAGGGGGATACTCTACAGCCTTGGGCAACGGAAATCGTATCTCACTTCCAGGATACCTATATCGAAGTAAGTCCCAGTGGAACCGGCCTGAGAATCATTCTGTTTGTGGCAAAGGGCTACATCTACGACAAGGATACCTATTACATCAAAAAAGGAAATGTTGAAGTTTATGTGTCCGGTGCTACAAATCGCTTTGTCACCATCACAGGTAATGTGTTCCTGAAAAATGATATTGCAGAAAACATGAGTGGTCTTCAGTGGCTTCTGGAAACACATATGAAGCGTAAAGTTCCTAAGACACAGAAGGCACAGCAGGAACTGCATAAAAGCTACCTCTCTGATGAAGGTGTTCTTGCCAAGGCGATGGTATCCAAACAGGGCGAAAAGTTCCGAAAGCTGTGGAATGGTGACATCTCCGATTATCCATCCAACAGTGAGGCGGATCTCGGTTTTATATCGATTCTAGCATTCTACTGTTGCGGTGACCGTGAGCAGGTAGACAGACTGTATCGCCAGTCGGCACTTGCCCGTAGCAAATGGGATGAGGTTCATGGCAACAAGACCTACGGTGAGATGACTATCGATGCTGCACTTGCTGGAATGACGAAGTTTTACAGACCGGTGATTTCGGCTCCGGCCAACGAGGATTTTGATGATGAGATGGAACGTCTTGTGGTGATGAATCCAGAAGATATCCTGAAATACCCGTGGACGGATATCGGTGCTGGAATGCTGTTTGCAGATTTCTATAAGGAAGCACTGCGATACGTACCAGAAAGAAAATCTTGGTTTTTCTACGAAGGTGGCATCTGGCAGCAGGACGTGGGAGGCCTCAAGGCAATGAAGCTCTGTATGGAACTTGCAAATCTACTTCATATGTACGCTCTGAAAATTACAGATGAACACAAGCGCAAGAGCTATATGGATTATGCCAAGAGATGGCAGTCCCACGGAGTCCGAGTCAACATCCTGAAAGATGCACAGGTTTATCATCCGATTTCAGCATCGGAGTTTGATGCAGACCCATACATCTTCAACTGTAAGAACGGCACCATCCATGTAAACGACCATAGCTGCACCGAACATAACGGCTCTGATAAGCTGACAAAAATCTCTGAGGTTATTTATGACCCGGATGCACACAGTGTTCGATGGGATAAATTCATTTCAGAAATCATGTCTGGAGATATGGAAAAAGCAAAGTTCCTGCAGAAGTTATTCGGCTATGGCCTTACCGGTGATACTCGTCATGAGTGTATGACCATTCTATATGGAGCAAGCACCCGTAATGGCAAAGGGACGCTCTGCGAAAGCGTACTGAAGGTTCTCGGATCTTATGGATGTACAGCTCGTCCGGAAACTATCGCACAAAAGAATAGTACCAACAGCTCACAGCCTAGTGAGGATATTGCAAGGCTTGCCGGTGTGAGATTCGTGAATATCTCAGAACCCGGAAAAGGCTTAGTACTTAATGCAGCTCAGGTAAAAAAGCATGACCGGCAACGACACCATCAATGCCAGATTTCTGCATGAGAACAGTTTCGATTTTCAACCGCTGTTCAAGTTGTATATCAACACCAACTACCTACCGGCAGTGAACGATATGACTATTTTTACCAGTGGCCGTGTCATCATCATTCCCTTTGAGCGTCACTTCGATGAATCTGAACAGGATAAGACACTCAAGAAGGAATTTGCAAAACCGGATGTACAGTCAGCAATCCTCAACTGGCTGTTGGAGGGATATGCATTATTGCAGAAGGAATGATTATCACTTCCGCAGTCGGTGAAAGATGCAACATCGCAGTATCAGCATGACAGCGACAAGATGATTCTCTTCATGGAGGACTGCATGGAGGCAGGAAATTATGAGGAAAGAACATCTTCCGTTTATCAGCGATACAAGGAGTGGTGTCAGGAAAATGGCCACTATGCCGAAAGCATGAAGAATTTCAAGCAGAGCCTTGAGGCGGTAACGCCCGTAGTACGTAAACGACCACAGACCGGCGGTAACAAAACCACAATGGTCACAGGGTACCGATTGCTGTCAGATTTCTTGGAATGAGGACTTGGGGCATTGTGGCAAGTAAATATGGTCAATTCAAAATTTTACTCTCTATAGAGAAAATATATTTTCATCTGCCACATTGCCCCCACTGTGAAGGAGGTGGTGCCTATGTGCTAGATGGCCCAGCAATCATTAAATATGACTTCGGTCAGGAAGGGAGGAGCCTATGAATATGATGAGAATGGCATGCCGCTTGTGGCCATGCATTGGCAGCACCGATTCAATCATATGGTAGGCCGGTACAATGATATCTACCGAGTGCAGATGCCGAACATCACGCCGCATGTGTGCAGGCACACCTATTGCTCCAATCAGGCCAAGGCAGGCATGAATCCGAAGACGCTCCAGTACTTGATGGGACACTCGGACATCAGCGTCACGATGAATGTGTACACACACGTTGGGCTCGATGATGCAGAGGAAGAACTGAGACGAATGGAGGAATTCCGGAAAGCACAGGCAGAGGTCGAGAAGAAGAATGACATCAAATCGGTATCGCAGAAGATGTTTAAAGCAATTTAATATAGAAGAAAGTTAGCACTCCGGCCATTGTGTCGGAGTGTTTTGCGTTATTGAGAATTTCACGAATACGTGATATAATAAAAACCAATAGTACATGCGAAGGGCGTGTGGAAATGGATGTGTTCAAATGGATTTAAAGGAATTTTATTTTAACAATATTCAGGATAATGAATATCATCATCGTTTTTACGACTCTATAAAGACTGTTAATGAAATATATAATATTTTTAGCGGTGTCGAAGAGGTAAACGACTATCAGTTTGAGGTTTTTGATGCGGAAGAGGCAATAATCAAATTTAGAGAACTTTGTCAACCGGAAGTAAACTTTGATAAGGAAAAAACATGCTGGTTTTACTTGGTGACATACTATCTCTATAAGCTAGGATATCAGATAAAAGAGTTCCCAAGAATAATTGCTAGACCTCCTGTAGAACCTTCTAATTTCACATATAATGATATAAGAAATAGGATTATTGCCCAAGGTGGCGACGAAAATGGAACTGTCCGATATGCAACAAGGAGGACATTTGTATCCGAACTGACTTTTGAAATGAAGTCGACACATATTGATATTGATGCATCGCTTGATCAAAAGTTTATTGAGATATCAAACAGACAGGCATCTTTCAATAATATGAGTGTGGATGAAAAACTTGCAGAGATTGCAAACTTAATTGAAAATCTGCTCAAGAAAAATGGAAAATTTATTACACCTGATTATTCGAAAATATGCTTTGAATATATATCAAATGATATAGTCACAAGCTACAGAAAGAAAATGCATTGTTTTCGACATGCCACTCAAGAAGCAATTGCTGAAAGGGCATCCTATTCTGAGGAACAAAAGAGTTTTTTCGTTGATTATGGATTGACTATTCTCAAAGTGGTGTATGTTTTGGTGAATTAAGAAATTCCTTAGTAGTAAGGACTTCGGTTTTACTACTAATTTTACTACTAACAGGTAGTAATAACTTGCTAAAATCCGCACTATTTTGAAGCATTGCGGTCTGTGAGTAGAAATATCAAAATGTCCGAAATCCCTTGCAAAACAGGGAATTCCGGGGCAATTCAAGGAGAAACAAAACTATGATAAAAGTATTATTCATTTGCCACGGTAATATCTGCCGTTCGCCGATGGCTGAATTTATGTTTAAAGATATGACCGCCCGCCGGGGTATTGCAAAGGAGTTTGAGATTGCCTCCGCGGCGACGAGTACGGAAGAGATATGGAACGGAGTAGGGAATCCGGTGTACCCGCCGGCGAAAGCCGAGCTGGCAAGGCACGGGATTGGATGTGAGGGTAAGAGAGCGGTGCAGCTTAAGAGGGAGGATTACGATCATTATGACTGGCTGATCGGGATGGATTCGATGAATATGAGGAATATTGAGAGGATGACCGGGCATAAGGGCGGCAAAATCCGTAAGCTGCTGACGTTTGCGGGAGAGGACGGGGATGTTGCGGATCCGTGGTATACCGGGGATTTTGGCAGGACGTGGAGAGATATTGAGAGAGGACTGGATGGATTTCTTAAATATCTGGGGTTTGAATGAAGATATTTTGCAGAAATGAAACCGCGCAATCCTTGACAAATCGCGCGTTTCTGTTTAATATTTAGCTTATGAATTTTTATATTAATATGAGCCGTCATATATAGGAGGCAGATATGGCTAATACTACAACATATAATCCTAAATCGATCGAGCCGAAGTGGCAGAAGTACTGGGAAGAGAACCAGACTTTTAAGACTGATGTATGGGATTTTTCCAAACCTAAATTCTACGCGCTTGACATGTTCCCGTACCCGTCGGGAGTAGGTCTTCACGCAGGACATCCGGAAGGATATACCGCGACAGACATTGTGTCACGTATGAAGAGAATGCAGGGATATAATGTTTTACATCCGATGGGATATGACTCATTTGGACTTCCGGCAGAGCAGTATGCGGTTACGACCGGACATCATCCGAACGGATTCACAGAGAAGAATATAGAGACATTTACGGCACAGCTTAAGGAACTTGGATTTGATTATGACTGGAGCCGCAAGATTGCGACAAGCGACCCGGATTTCTATAAGTGGACGCAGTGGATTTTTAAACAGCTTTATCTTGACGGATATGCCAAGTATGTTGATATGCCAGTAAACTGGTGTGAAGAGCTCGGAACGGTTCTTTCCAACGATGAGGTAATTGACGGCAAGTCAGAGAGAGGCGGATATCCGGTCGTACGTAAGAATATGAAGCAGTGGGTTATCGACCAGGTGGCTTTCGCGGACAAGCTCCTTGAAGGACTGAACGAGATAGACTGGCCGGAGTCCACGAAAGAGATGCAGAGACACTGGATCGGTAAATCAGAAGGTGTTGAAGTTGATTTCAATATCGTGGGAGGCGGAAGCTTTTCGATATTCACTACATGTATTGAGACGATTTACGGTATCACATTTATGGTACTGGCACCGGACGGACAGCTTGTTAAGGAACTGATGCCGAGAATTAAGAATCAGGCAGAGGTTCAGGCATATATCGACGAGACAGTCAAGAAAAACGATATGGACAGAACGGAACTCAATAAGACGAAGTCGGGCTGCGTTCTTGAAGGAATATATGCAATCAATCCGGTCAATGGCAAGGAAGTGCCGGTGTTTATCGGCGATTTCGTACTTGCTTCATACGGAACAGGTGCGGTTATGGCAGTACCGTCACACGACCAGAGAGACTTCGAGTATGCCATTGCGCATAAGCTTCCGATGATTCAGGTAATCGAGGGTGCCGATGTGAGCGAGCAGGCATTTGAGAAATATGATTACCTCGGCAAGGAATGTAAGCTTATGAACTCAGAAGAGTTTACGGGACTTACTGTTGAGGAAGCCAAGACTGCCATTACGGATAAGCTTGTTAAGATGGGTGTGGCCCGCAAGAAAGCAAATTACCATTTCCGTGAGTGGATTTTTGCAAGACAGAGATACTGGGGCGAGCCGGTTCCTGTTGTACACCTTGAGAATGGAGAAATTCATGTGCTTGATGATGATGAACTTCCGCTTGTTCTTCCGGAACTTGAGGACTACAAGGGCAAGAACGGACAGGCACCTCTTGAGAATGCGACAGAGTGGAAGCAGTACGACCACAACGGAATCAAGGGTAAGAGAGAGACATCGACCATGCCGGGCAGTGCCGGATCAAGCTGGTATTATTTAAGATATATTGATCCGCATAATGATAAAGAACTTGCCGATAAGGAACTCCTTAAGCATTGGATGCCGGTTGACCTCTATATCGGAGGACCGGAGCATGCGGTAGGACACCTTATGTATTCAAGAATCTGGAACAGATACCTCTATGATAAGGGCATTGCACCTACCAGGGAGCCGTTTAAGAAACTTGTGCATCAGGGCATGATACTCGGATCCAACGGAATCAAGATGGGTAAGAGATTCCCTGAATTTGTCATCAATCCTAGTGATATCGTAAGAGATTACGGCGCTGATACATTGAGACTTTATGAGATGTTCATGGGACCACTTGAGGCTTCCAAACCATGGAGCCAGCAGGGCGTTGAAGGTGCGAGAAGATTTATCGGTAAAGTATGGAATTTCTTCACTGAACCGGAGAGTATCATTGAAGATACAGACAACGGACTGAAGAAAGTATATCATCAGACTGTTAAGAAAGTTACACAGGATTTCGAGACACTCGGATTCAACACTGCAATCAGCCAGATGATGATATTCATGAATGCTGCCACTAAGGAAGGCAAGTGCCCGCGTAATTATGCAGAAGGATTTATTAAGATGTTTTCGTGCATCTGCCCTCATGCAGGTGAGGAAATCTGGAGTATTTTAGGACATGATGGCACGATTGCATTTGAGAAATGGCCAGAATTTGATGAAGAAGCCGTTAAGGAAGATACCGTGGAAATCGGTGTGCAGATCAACGGTAAAGTTAAGGGCAAGGTTGAAATAGCTGTTGATGAAGACTCACAGACAGTAATTGCCAAGGCCAAAGAGATTCCGGCTGTTGCGAAGGCAATAGAGGGCAAGAACATAGTAAAAGAAATCTATGTTCCGGGAAGAATTGTAAATATTGTTGCTAAATAAGGCAATGCAATATTGGGCTTCGGTACGTTTAAAGTACCGAAGCCATTTTCATTAGGGTTTCTACTTTGGACTGTTCCTCCGGGTTCATGTCTTTTTTCATGCTTTCAAAAAGAGTTTCGATATCGGATTTGGTAAAACTTATGTGCTCCTGCCTGGCTTTGTTTGAAAAGGCAAGAAGGAGAGGGAGGATGTCATCGGACGAAACACCGGATGAAAGCTGCATGAATTCATTTAAAAGTGCCGATTTGCGGCTGTCTATGTTGTTCATATGCCTCCTTTGCTGCCGGGATTATTATTGAGCATCCGGCTGTATTGTTCATACATCTGCTGCTGTTTGGGTGACAGAAAATTCTTTAACATGTCGGATGACTTATCCGGGGCCTGAGGTTCGGAATTCATTGCATTGTAGATGCTGAATATTTCGTTCATGTTGCTGAAGTTGGACATCATGTTAAAAATTTCACAATCTTTTTTGGGGCAGAACCGTTTGATGTCGTTCACGATATGCTCGGTGTCGTGATGCGCCCTTGCCAAAGGTGACGGACATGGCATGTTTTTATAGAACTCAAGGGTCTGCATAAGTTCGGCAAGTCTGATAAACAGGGCGAACATCTTCTGCTGTTCCCCGGATGTGTATGGCAGATATGCTTTAATCATCTGAAAATATGTGCCGCAGGTGGCGATGTCAAATTCGGTAAGCGGCAGGGTTTCAAAATGCTCCATATGTTTTTAAATCTTTTTTTCTAATATATGCAGACGGACATATGAAAATACCGGTTCCAGTTTAGTGGAACCGGCATATCGGAATAATTAGCCGATGAGTGCTATAAGGATAATGATCCAGAGCCAGTTGTTTCCGCCGCATCCACATCCGCAGCCATCGCCACATCCGTTTCCGCCGAAAAGTGAGTTGCCGAAGATTCCGCCTTCACCGCCGCATGCGCATGAAAGAATAAGAATCCAGAGAAGTACATTGCAGCTGCAGTTGCCTGATCCTGAAATCGGGCTGCCACCGCATCCGCATCCTGTTGCTGCTAAATCACTCATTGTTTTTCCTCCGGGAAATAAACTTTACACTATACAGATATGCGAAATCACCTTTTTGGTTACTATAATAATTGTTGATTTTCACAGATATTGTAGTATAATTTAAAAGATAGTGCTTTTGACAAGTATTAAAATACATAAATTAATTAAAATATATTATAAGGAGATTATGCCATGGATAAAATTAAGATGACTACACCGCTTGTGGAAATGGACGGGGACGAGATGACAAGAATTCTCTGGAAGTCTATCAAGGAAGAACTCCTCTGCCCATTCATAGATCTTAATACAGAATATTACGACCTTGGACTTGAGCATCGTAACGAGACTGATGATAAGGTTACGGTTGATGCAGCCAATGCCAACATGAAATATGGAGTTGCCGTAAAGTGTGCTACGATTACACCGAACGCTGCGCGTATGACAGAATACAATCTTAAAGAGATGTGGAAGAGCCCTAACGGAACTATAAGAGCCATTCTTGACGGAACCGTATTCCGTGCACCGATTATCGTAAAAGGTATCGAGCCGCTTGTAAAGAACTGGCATAAGCCTATTACAATAGCAAGACATGCATATGGCGACGTATATAAGAATGTCGAGATTAAGGTCCCGGGTGCCGGAAAGGCCGAGCTTGTATTTACCGGCGCAGACGGAGAAGTTATCAAAGAAACTATCCATGAGTTCAAGACACCGGGAATTATCCAGGGAATCCATAATGTGGACAAGTCGATTGAAAGCTTTGCCAGAAGCTGTTTCAATTACGCACTCGATAAGAAAGAAGATTTGTGGTTTGCCACAAAGGATACAATTTCCAAGAAATACGATCATAATTTCAAGGATATTTTCCAGGAAATTTATGATAATGAATATGAAGAGAAATTTAAGGCAGCAGGAATTGAATATTTCTATACACTGATTGATGATGCGGTTGCAAGAGTAATGAAGTCCGAAGGCGGATACATCTGGGCCTGCAAGAATTATGACGGTGATGTTATGAGTGATATGGTTGCTACGGCATTCGGATCGCTTGCGATGATGACATCTGTTCTTGTATCACCAAGCGGTGTGTACGAGTATGAAGCTGCCCACGGAACGGTACAGAGACATTATTACAAACATCTCAAAGGCGAAGAGACATCTACCAACTCTGTGGCAACGATTTTTGCCTGGAGCGGAGCTCTCAGAAAGAGAGGCGAGCTTGACGGCAATAAGGAATTGCAGATTTTCGCCGATAAGCTTGAAAAAGCATGTATAGATACGATTGAAAGCGGGGAGATGACTAAAGACCTCGCACTTATAACTTCAATTGATAATCCGAAAGTTCTTAACAGTTTTGATTTTATCAAGGCAATAAGAACGAGACTTGAAGCATCACTTTAAGATAAAAATATAAGCGACGAGCAGTGCAGGACACTGCTCGCTGTTATTTTAACGGCGGCAGGCCGGCATGGAGCAATTTTATGGGTATTAGACGCAAAGGCAGAAACAAGGGAATAATTTCCGGAACCGCCGCACTGATTAAAAAGTGCGGCTTAAGTCTTATTGTCTTTGAATTGCTGTACAAATTGGCCGCTTTTGCTATAGGATATCCTCTTTATCTGGCGGGATGGGATTTTACGCTCAGGAAGGCTGGATTTAAGTATCTTACCAATAATTATTTTTTCACTTATCTTAAAAGTCCGTTCACGATAATCTTTTTCGTGCTCATTATTCTGATTTTTGCCTTTTATGTTACTTATGAAGTGGCATGCCTTTCGGTGTGCTTTGATGCCGGTTACCATAATAATCCGATAACCATTGCCCAGATTTTTAAGGCAGGTGTGAAACTGGTCCGTAAAACGATGAAAAAGAAACGCATAGGAACTTTTTTACATGTGCTGATTGTATCATTAATGATGAATATTACACTGATAGGTTTTCTTGCATCGGGAATTACACTTTCGGACGCGGCTGTGCGCACGATTAAGAGCCATGCATATATTTTTATTCCGATAGGACTGGCGGTGCTTGCTTTGTTTGTGTATTGTATTATTCATATGTTTTCCATCAATTACATGGCATATGACGGTGGAGATATATCGGACAGCAAACGTAAGAGCAGGCAGATGGTAAGAGTGAGGGGACTAAGGTCATTCGGGCTTGTGTTTGGCTGGAACGTCGCATTGTTAGCGGTAATTTATATAGTTTATTTTATAATGATTATTCTCATAAGTCTAGGTGTCACGATACTTGACAAGGCTAATCTAGGTATGGCGTTATTCCTTACGGTGTTCAGGGTTGTGCTTTTCGTGACCAAGGTTCTTCTCATAATTACATCACTTCCGGTTTCGTATTGCCTGATAACGAGTATGTTTTACAGATACAGATGCGATGAAGGTGACGAATTCAATATGGGAATAGTTACGGAGAGCCTGATTGGAAGTAAGGGAAATTCACACCGCATGAGGCAGTTCGTGATATCGGCGGCAGTTATCGTAATATCGCTGGTAATGAATATCATGTATATGGTGAGTGCATTTGACAGCAATCCTTTCTCTAACGTGGAATTCTTTGACCAGACACTTATAATGGCGCACCGCGGAAGTTCATATAATGCACCTGAGAATACCATGCTTGCATTTGAGAAAGCAGTGGAAGCTACGGCCGATTATATTGAACTTGATGTCCATGAGACGAAGGACGGACGGATTGTGGTCATGCATGATGACAGCCTTAAGAGAACGGCCGGAGTGAATAAGGAAGTCTGGAATATGAATTATGAGGATATAGCAAAACTGGATGCCGGAAGCTGGTTTGGCAGCAACGAAGAATTTAAGGAATGCCGTATACCACTTTTGTCCGATGTAATGAAATATACCAAGGGAAAAATACGGCTTAACATAGAGATAAAACTTACGGACAACGAGCCTGATCTTGTGAAAATGGTTGCATCACTCATAGAACAATATGATTATATTGACGAATGCGTTGTCACATCCATGAATTACGAGGCACTTAAGGGTATAAAACAGATTAATCCGAAGATACAGACCGGGTATGTGCTTAATGTGGCGTACGGTAATTTTTATAATCTGCCGTATGTTGACGCTTTCAGTATTAATTCGGGATTTGTCAATAAGAATATGGTCGATGCCATCCATAACAGAGGCAAGGAGATATATGTCTGGACGGTTAATGGTGAAAACAGGGCCAAGGAACTTACCGTAATGGGTGTTGACGGACTGATAACGGATAATCCCGTTATGGCAAGGGAAGTTGTTTACTCCAAATATTCCAATACATTGATATATAATGTGCTGAGTTATGTTTTTAAAGGATAGGGGTAACTCATTTTGACTTTTTTACCAAAATATTATATAATATGAATTGATGGCCGCAGGCCTGTTTGACAGATAAAATCATATGAAAAGAGGTATGTTAATGGATAATAAGAAAATAGTTGTTGCACTCGGACGTAATGCATTCGGTGAGACATTTCCGGAGCAGAAGGCTAATGTTGCCAAAGCGGCAAGAGCGATAGCCGATCTTGTTGAGGCTAAGTATAATATAGTTATTACACACAGTAACGGTCCGCAGGTAGGAATGATACAGACTGCAATGACCGAATTTGCCAGACTTGATTCGAGATATACTGTTGCGCCTATGTCACTTTGCGGTGCAATGAGTCAGGGATACATCGGTTTTGACCTTCAGAATGCGATAAGAACAGAGCTTCTCAACAGAGGAATATATAAGACGGTATCTACTATTATAACACAGGTCAAGGTGGATCCTTTTGACAGGGCATTCTCTAATCCTACCAAGGTTATCGGAAGATATATGACAGAGGAAGAGGCAAAGGCTGAGGAAGCCAAGGGCAATTATGTTGTAAAAGAAGATAAAGGATACCGCAGGATAATCGCAGCTCCTAAGCCTCAGGATATATACGAAATCGATGCGGTAAGAACACTTCTGGATGCCGGACAGATTGTAATAGCTGCCGGAGGCGGCGGAATACCGGTACTTGAACAGAGAACTGTCCTTAAGGGAGCAAGCGCCATAATTGAGAAAGATTATGTTGCGGCAAGACTTGCGGAACTTATTGATGCAGATACACTTCTTTTCCTTACGGCAGCTGACAAGCTTGTCATTAATGAAGGAACGGATAAGGAACAGAGTTTTGACACGATCAAGGCCTCTGAGCTTAAGGAATATGTGAATGAAGATAATATGGGAGCCATTACGACACTGCCTAAGGTATCGGCAGCGGTAGAGTTTGTTCTCGCAGGCAATGAGCGTAAAGCGGTAATTGCCAACCTTGAGAGCGCTAAGGATGCGCTTGCGGGCAAATGCGGAACTACGATTTTATAGACGTCGG
>OGUN01001040.1_pt1 | contig 21375 bp, 18 predicted proteins | sample 1553621 | NCBI WGS metagenome assembly OGUN01 (sample SAMEA2580300, study PRJEB22360) | human gut metagenome | biome: human gut; feature: human-associated habitat; material: faeces | place: Denmark | collected 2008/2010
TGGAGCTGCCCCGGGTCATGTTCGGTGCACTGGAGGAGGACACCGCCCGCCGCATCGCGGCCACGCAGGACGCGGGCTTTGCGGGCTATGAGGTGAGCAACATCGCCCACCTGCGGCTCTGCCGGGGCCTGCCCATGTCCGGCGGCTTTGGCCTGAACGTCACCAATCAGGTGGCGGCGCAGTTCTACGCGGACAACGGCCTTGGCTCGGTGCTCATCCTGCCCGAGACGAAAGACAGCGACATCAGCACCATTGCCCCCACCCATGCAGGCAAGCCGGTGCCCACGGGCGTGATGGTCTACGGCCATATGCCGCTGATGGTCACCCGTGCCTGCCCGCTGCAGAACATCCACGACTGCGCCCACTGCGATAAGACGGGCGTCCTGACCGACCGCAAGGCAAAAAAGTTCCCGGTGCGGTGCGGCATGGGCGTGCGTACCATCTACAACCCGGTGCCCATCTATATGGGCGACAAGCCCGGTGCCCTGACAGTGGACTATGGCGTGGCCTACTTCACCCTGGAAAGCAGGGAAGAGGCTGCTGCCATTCTGGACAATCTCCGTGTCCATGCACCCTTTGAGGGCGATTTCACCCGCGGACTCTATTTTAAAGGAACAAACTGAGGTATACTATGGAACCCATCACTGTAAACTATAAAGTATTGGACCCCCGGGCGAAGGTGCCCGCTTATGCAACCCCCGGCTCTGCTGCTGCCGACCTGTGTGCCGTGCTGGACGAGCCCCTGACACTGGCCCCGATGGAGCGGGCACTGGTGCCCACCGGCCTTGCCATTGAGCTGCCCGGTGCCCACACCGTGGCGCTGGTCTATGCCCGCAGCGGCCTGTCCATCAAGCATGGCCTGTGCATGGCCAACGGCGTTGGCGTTATTGACAGCGATTATCGGGGCGAGCTGAAAGTGCCCATGGTCAACCTGGGCAAGGAGCCCTATACGATCCAGCCCGGCGAGCGGGTGGCGCAGCTCTGCATCGCACCGGTGTACACCGCCGCCTTTGCTCCGGTGCAGGAGCTGGGCGATACCACCCGCGGCGAGGGCGGCTTTGGCTCGACGGGGAAGTGAACCTCTCAGTCACGCTTCGCGTGCCAGCTCTCCTGACAGGAGAGCCCTTGGCAGGCCGGGCAACAAAGTGCGAAACACTGAAAAATGATGTTACGGAAAATGCCGGGCCCTGCGGTGCAGGGCAGAAAGATATAAGATGAACTCCAAATTGATACTAGCTTCCGGCAGCCCCCGCCGGAAAGAGCTTTTGAGCCTGTACACGACGGATTTTGAAATCCATGTCAGCGATTTTGACGAGAGCGCTGTCACGGCCGATACCCCTGCCCGGCTGGTGGAAAAGCTGGCCCGGGGCAAGTGTCTGGCCGTGGCTGCCCAACACCCGGGGGATCTGGTACTGGGGTGCGATACCGTGGTGGATGTGAACGGGGAAGTCTTCGGCAAACCCCACAGTGTGGAGGACGCCAAACGGATGCTCCGGGCACTGTCCGGTGCCACCCATCAGGTACACACGGGCGTCTGCGTCTCGGACGGCGCACAGACCAAGAGCTTTGTGGACAGCTGCCGCGTGACGTTCTTCCCCATCTCCGAGGAAGAAATTGAGCGGTACACGGCCACAAAAGAGCCCTACGATAAGGCCGGAGCCTACGCCATTCAGGGCCGGGCAGCCCTCTGGCTGGACCGCATCGAGGGCGATTATTACACCATTATGGGCCTCCCCGTCAGCCGCACTGTCCGGCTCATCGAGCAATTTTGATGCACTGAAAATGAAAAATTGCCGAAAAACTTGACAAAACGCTTGAGAAAACAGCGTCTTGCGGCTATAATAATAGCGTGTTATTCTGCGATGGACAGCCGGACGGAATCTCGTCCGGTCTGCCGTGCGTTTTGGGAATAGAACTGGAAAGAATTTAAGGAGAGAGCTTCAGTATGAGTTTGTTTTCAAAAGATGTAGGGATCGACCTGGGTACTGCCAATACCCTGGTTTACATGAAAGGAAAAGGCATTATCATGCGGGAACCGTCCGTTGTGGCGGTGGACACCAAGACCGACGAGGTGCGCTGCGTGGGCGGCGAGGCCAAGGCGGTCATCGGCCGTACCCCCGGCAGCATCGTGGCGGTCCGCCCCCTGAAAGACGGCGTCATTGCGGATTTTGACATCACGGCCAATATGCTGGAAAACTTCCTGAAAAAGGCCTGCGGCAACAGCATGTTCTCCCGCCCCCGCGTGGTCATCTGCATCCCCTCCGGTGTTACCGAGGTGGAGCGCCGCGCCGTGCGTGAGGCGACCCTGAAAGCCGGTGCCCGTCAGGTCTCCGTGATCGAGGAGCCCATGGCTGCCGCCATCGGTGCGGGCCTGCCCATCAGCGAGCCCACCGGCAGCATGATCGTGGACATCGGCGGCGGCACGGCGGAGATCGCCGTGATCTCGCTGGGCGGCATCGTGGCTTCCCGCAGCGTCCGGATGGCCGGTGATATGTTCGACCAGGCCATCATCGCGTTCATCAAGCGGAAGTACAACCTGCTCATCGGTGAGCGTACCGCGGAGCAGATCAAGATCGAGATCGGTTCCGCCTACCCCATGGACCCCGAGATGACCATGGAGATCAAGGGCCGCAACCTGGTGGACGGCCTGCCCAAGAACATCGTGGTCCACTCCGAGGATGTGCGTGAGGCCCTGCTGGAGTGCCTGGTCAAGATCACCAGCGCCATCAAGGAGACGCTGGAGCGCACCCCGCCGGAACTGAGTGCCGATATCATCGACCACGGCATCACCCTGACGGGCGGCGGCGCTCTGCTGCGCGGCCTGGACCAGCTGATCCAGAGTGAGACGGGCATTGACGTCCATGTGGCGGAAGACCCGCTGGACTGCGTGGCCAAGGGCGCCGGCGCGGTGCTCGACCATGTGGATGTCCTGCACGATGTGCTGGATACCGACGGCGCACACATGTGATAAAGCGCGCGGATGGCTCCGGCTGTCCGCGCTTTTTTGCAATCGGAGGAAGCTCCCTTGAAAGATTTTTTCGATACCTGGAAATTTAAGATCCTCGTGGGCATCGCGGTGTTTCTGGCGGCCATCATGGCCTATGCCGGTGCCAATGGCCGCCTGACGGCCGCCCCGCAGGAGATTTTGAGCGTGGCGGTGGCCCCGTTCCAGCGGGCGGCGGCGGCGGTGAGCAATGGCGTTTCCTCCCTGTGGGAGAAGTACACCAACATCGACGCCATTCTGGAAGAGAACGAGAAGCTTACCACGGAAAACGCCGAGCTGCGCGGCCAGATGGTGGATTACGACAAGCTCAAGGCTGAAAACGAGGCCTACAAGGCCCTGACCAACATTCAGGAGCAGCACCCGGAGATGAGCTATGTCTCGTCGTTCGTCATCGGGCGGGACCCGCTGGACTCGTTCTACGGCTTCACGCTGGATCAGGGCAGCCTGGACGGGGTGGAGGCCAACGACGCCATCACCAGCGACGAGGGCTACCTGCTGGGCGTGGTGACGGAAGTGGATCTGACCAGCTGTAAAGTCATGACGATTTTGCACCCCAGCTTCAACGCGGCGGGCGTGGTGTCCCGCACCCGGGACAACGGCATCATCACGGGCAGCGCGGATTACGCCGCCGAGGGCCTGTGTATCCTCTCCAACCTCTCCCGCAGTACCCTGACCAAGGCCAACGATCAGGTCATCACCACCGGTTTGGGCGGCGTGTTCCCGCCGGATGTGCTGGTGGGCGTGGTGCAGGAGCTGGTGCCGGAAGCCAGCGGCAAATCCACCATCGCGGTGCTCAAGCCCGGCGCGGACCCCCGTACCGTCAAGCATGTGTTTATCATTACCAATTACTGATAGGAGGAGCCTGTCTATGGAATCACGCCGCAAGCGCAAAAGCAGCCAGATCTTCAAATGGGTCTGCTATACGCTGCTGATGCTGCTGTGTACGGTTTTGCAGACCATGCCCGGGCTGTTTCAGCTGGGGGCGGCAAAGCCGCTCTACCTGCTGCCGCTGGCACTGGCGGTCTCCGTGTTTGAGGGGGAGTTTGCCGGGGCTGTTTTCGGCGCGGTCTGCGGCCTGATGTGGGACTACACGGCGGGCCGAACCGTGGGGATGCTGGCGCTGGAGCTGATGATCCTCAGCTTTGCCGTCTCCGCCGTGGTGCAGCTCTACCTCAAGGACACCGCCCAGAACTTTTTGCTTATCGCGGCGGGGTGCGCGGTGCTGGTGCTGGCCTGCGACTGGCTGTTCTTTTATTACATGCCGGGCTACAGCGGGGCGTGGAACCGCTTTTTGTGGTTCGTGCTCCCCAGCGCGGTGCTGAGCATCCCGGTCAGCCTGCCCATCTATTGGGCGGCGCGGAAGATCAGCATTGAATTCAAGATCGACAACGGCGTGGTCTGAGTGCTGCGGCTCCGCAGCCTGCCCCGCCGGGAGGAAACCAGATGAATTTGGACGAACACAAGACCGTTATGCGCCGGATGCGGCTGCTCATCGCCTTTGCGGCGGTCATCGTGGGGCTGTATGTGTTCCGGCTGATCTTTCTGCAGCTGGTCAACGGCGACAGCTTCAAAGCCCGCGCCACCAACACCACGGACTATCATTTTACGGTCACGGCGGCCCGCGGCGACATCGTGGACAGCGAGGGGAAACGGATCGCGGCCAGCACGACCAGCTACAATGTGGTGCTCAGCAAGCTGCTGATGGGCGGCGAGGATCTGGACGCCATGCTGCAGCGGATCGTGGGGCTGCTGGAGCAGAACGGCGAGAGCTGGAACGACTCCCTCCTCATCAGCGAGCCGGATGCCAACGGCCACTACACGTTTACGGCTGCGGAGGACAGCACCAGCGACCAGAAGAGCCTTGCCAACATGAAAGAGGGCCTGGGCCTGCAGCAGTACGCCACTGCCGATGACGTGATGGAAAAACTGGTGGAGGACTATGACCTCAGCGCCTACTCCCTCCACTGGCAGCGGGTGCTGGGCGGCATCCACTATGAGATGCAGCAGCAGGCGTTCTCCAACGTCAACAACTTTGTCATGGCCGAAAACGTCAGCGATGTGACCGTGGCCACCATCAAGGAAAACAGCCTCTCCCTGCCCGGCGTGGAGATCGTGGAGACCTCCACCCGCAGCTATGAGCAGGGCACGGTGCTGCCCCATGTGCTGGGCCGGGTGGGCAAGATCACGGCGGAAAAGTGGAAAGTGACCGATGAAAACGGCCAGACCACCTATCCGCTGCGGGATAAAGGCTACAATATGAACGATGTCATCGGCATCTCGGGCCTGGAATCGGCCTATGAGGACGAGCTGCGGGGCAAGGATGGTGTGGAGACCATCACCCGCAACTCGGATGGCGTCATCGTCAGCACGGCCATGACCACGGTGCCGGAGCCGGGCCATACCGTCCAGCTCACCGTCAACAGCGATTTCCAGAAAGCGGTGGAGCAGGCGCTGGGCAAAAACATTGATATGATCAGCCGGGCCTACGGCACCGACGGTGCCCGGGCCAATGCAGGCGCGGTGGTGGTGCTGGATGTCAAGGACGGCAGCGTGTTGGCCTCCGCCAACTACCCCAGCTTTGACCAGAACCTCTACGCCACCCAGTACAGCGAGTACAGCGCCGACCCCGGGATGCCGCTGTTCAACCGGGCGCTGCAGGGCCTGTACACCCCGGGCTCGACCTATAAGCCCTCGGTGGCCGTTGCCGCGCTGGACACCGGCGTCATCAACCGGTATTCCACGGTATACTGCAACGGCGTGTACAACTACTTCCAGGATTACCACCCCAAGTGCACCCGCCACGGCCACTCGGGCAACATCGACGTCATCACGGCCATCAAATGGAGCTGCAACATCTTCTTCTACGATGTGGGCCGCCGGGTGACCAGTGACGTCTACGACGCTTATGCCTATAAGCTGGGCCTGGGCCAGCGCACGGGCGTGGAGGTCAGCGAGGCACTTGGCCGCCTGACCACAAAAAACGACTCCAACTACACGGCCTCGCTGGAAGTGCAGGCCGCCATCGGCCAGGGCAACACGGTCATCACGCCGGTGCAGCTGGCAACTTATGCGGGCACCATCGCCAACCGGGGCACCCGCTACCGTACCCACTTTGTCAAGTCCATCCTGGACACCAACACGGGCAAAGTCCTGCAGGAGACCCAGCCGGAGGTCATGGATGTCATCGAAGACCGGGGCGATACCTTTGACCTGGTGCAGCAGGGCATGATGGGCGTGGCCCAGACCATCCCGGCACTGGCAAGCTATCCCTACACCATCGCCTGCAAAACGGGCAGCCCCCAGCGCAGTGAGAGCTACTACGCCGGCAGCACCCGCAAGCATTACACCAACGCGACGATGATCGCCTATGGCCCGGTGGAAGACCCGCGGATCGCCATTGGCATCGTGGTGGAATACGGCGGTGCCGGTGCCCGTACCGGCCAGCTGGTGGCGGATATTTTTGACGCCTACTTCGCCATGCAGAACGGCACCCTGACGGTGGACGAACCCGAGACTGCCGACCCGGCAGTGGACGATCCGAAGACAGAGGCTGTGGACGGCCCGCAAGACCGCAGCCGGGCCGCGCCACCCCCCCAGCCGATGAGCCGGACACGGCAGGGGAGACGGCTCCCGCACCGGAACCCGCGGCGGCTCCGGCGGCATAAGGCGCTGTCATGCGGATTTGGTGGAAAAACCAGAAAAACCAGCGGAAATGCCCAAAAAACAGTTGTAAAATGACGGAAACTGTGATAATATGATATATGCAATACAATGCCCTAGAGAGAAAATAGAGCTGGGAGAGGTAAAAGGAGAGGTTGACCGATGACGATTGCACTGATTGCGCATGACTCCAAAAAGGAGCTGATGGTTCAGTTCTGTACGGCGTACTGCCGGATTTTGAGCCAGCATAAATTGGTGGCCACCGGGACGACTGGCAAGATGATCGCAGAGGCCACGGGCCTGCAGGTGCAGCGTTTCCTGGCAGGGGTTCAGGGCGGTGACCAGCAGATCGCGTCCCGCATTGCCTGCAATGAGGTGGACCTGCTGCTGTTCTTCCGCGACCCCATCAATGCAAAGCCCAGCGAGCCCAATGAGATGACCCTGCTGCGCCTGTGCGATGTGCACAACATCCCCATGGCCACCAACATCGCCACCGCTGAGGTGCTCATCCACGGCCTGGAGCGCGGCGACCTGGATTGGCGTGATATCGTCCACCCGCAGCAGTCCGTGTGATCATTCAATCAATAAAAAAGCAAAGGCTCTGGATCGCAAGACCCAGAGCCTTTTTGTGTGCGTCAAACGTTAAAATCCGCGGCCATCTCCTGCACATCCTCCGGGGTGAAGGACCCCAGCGGCAAGATGAGCCGGGCCAGGATATCCTGCGGCAGGGCGGCAAGAGCATCGCTCTCGTCCTGGGCAGGGTCTTCCGGCGGGTAGATATGGCTGATGCCGTCGGCCCCGGTCTCCACCTGGGCAAAGTGCCCGGTGGCGATGTACTGGATGCCCAGTTTGTCTGCCGCCGTCAGAAGGGCAGAGAGGCGGGCGTCCACAGGGGTAGTTCCCTGTGCGGCCAGCGCCTCGGCGTTGAGGGTGGCACACTCGATGCCAAGGGCCTTTGCGGCCTCTTTTGCGGACTGCACCAGAGGCTCTTCTTCGGCAGAGAGCTTCACGACGGCACCCGCTACCGCAAAGCCCTGCTGCTGCAAAATACGGACGGCTACTTTGGCTGCCGGGCCGCCGCCCAGGCCTACCAGCACTTTGTCCTGCTGCTCGTAGGTATCAAACCCGCTGCCGGGCAAAAAAGTATCGCTCATCGTCCCTGCCTCCCGCCATGTGCCTGGCTCTGTGCCACGGCCAGTTGGTCGCAGCGCTCGTTTTCCGGGTGGCCCGCGTGGCCCTTGACCCAGACGTATGTGAGTTTGTGCCGTGCTTCCTGCTCCAGTGCCTGCTCCCAGAGGTCCGGGTTCAGGGCAGGGGAGCCATCGGATTTTTTCCAGCCCCGGCGCTTCCAGCCCTTGGCCCAGCCTTTTTCCAGCCCGTTGATGACATACTGGCTGTCGGAGCACAGGCGCACTTCGCACGGCTCCTTGAGCTGGCGCAGGGCCTCGATAAAGGCCGTCAGCTCCATCCGGTTGTTGGTGGTGCTGGCGTCGCCGCCGCTGAGCTCTTTTTCGTACACTTTGCCATTGAACCGATACCGCAGCACCGCGCCCCAGCCGCCGGGGCCGGGGTTGCCGCTGCACGCGCCGTCGGTGTAAATTTCAACCTGTTTCATGCGTTTCTCCCGGTGTGTAAATTTTTACTGCTTCTATTTAGAGCCATTTTACACGTTCTGTCAAGAGGAAAGTGCATAGACCCCGCCCGGCCTGCCAAACCTTGGAATTGACAAAAACGCTGAGAAATACTATACTGATGGCAACGAAATGCGTATAGGGGCGCGCTGTAAGTGCGCGCTCACAGCGTTCCCGGATAAGTGCCGCGGTCGCATCGAACAGATGGACTGGAAAGGCAGAGAGCTTGTTTCGGAACCACCAGCAGGCTTTAAAAAAGGCGCTGACAGGATAAATTCTATACGGATGCATCCAACGGAAGCAGATGCTTATTTTATGCTTCCCTGTGCAGAAAAGACGGCCGCTCCCGGGTGGGGTGGGCCGTGTTCTGCGATTTGTTTTTTGGAGGTACGAATGGCACAGGTTAAAGAACAGAACCCCGCGCCCGCCCAGAACCGGGCCAGTGACAACAGCGGCGAGAAGCGCCCCCGCACCCGCCGCCCCTATTATTCGCGGCGTCCCCGCCGCCCGCAGCAGCCCAAGGAGGCCGCTGTGCCCATCCACATCTATCCGCTGGGCGGCCTGGGGGAAGTGGGCAAGAACATGACCGTGTACGAGTGCTGCGGCGATATGATCATTGTGGACTGCGGCCTCGTCTTCCCGGACAGTGATATGTTCGGCGTGGACATGGTCATCCCCGATTTCACGTTCGTGGTACAGAATAAGGATAAGATCAAGGGCCTGCTCATCACCCACGGCCATGAGGACCACATCGGCAGCATCCCGTATCTGCTGCAGAAATTTGATCTGCCCATCTACGGCACCCGCCTGACCTGCGGCCTCATCAAGAACAAGCTGGAGGAGTTCGGCCTGGCCGGCAAGACCAAGTTTGTGGAGATCGTGCCCAAGCAGAAGATCAAGCTGGGCTGCTTCACGGTGGAGCCCATCCATGTCAACCACTCCATCCCGGACTCGGTGGCCTTTGCCATCGACAGCCCGGCGGGCACCATCATCCAGACGGGCGACTTCAAGATCGATTACACCCCGCTGGCCTGCGGCCCCACCGACCTGACCACCCTCTCCGAGTACGGCCAGAAAGGCGTGCTGGCCCTGCTGAGCGATTCCACCAACGCGGAGCGCCCGGGCTTTACGGCCACGGAGCAGAAAGTGGCGGCAGGTGTGCGCAGCCTGTTTGCCCGCGCCCAGAACAAGCGCATCATCATTGCGACGTTCGCCTCCAACATTTACCGCGTGCAGCAGATCATTGATCTGGCTGTGGAGGATGGCCGCAAGGTGGCGTTCAGCGGCCGCAGCATGGTCAACAACACGGCCATGGCCCAGGAGCTGGGCTATATGCACATCCCGGAGGGGACTCTCATCAGCGTGGATGAGCTCAACCAGTACCCGCCGGAGCAGGTGGTTCTGGTGACCACGGGCAGCCAGGGCGAGCCCCTGAGCGCCCTCTCCCGCATGGCCTCCTGCAGCCACCGTCAGGTGCGGGTGGGCCCCGGCGATTTCATTATCATCTCGGCCAAGCCCATCCCCGGCAACGAGAAGAGCGTGACCAAGATCGTCAACGGCCTGCTGCTGCTGGGCGCGGAGGTTATCTACGAGGGCATGTACGATGTCCACGTTTCCGGCCACGCCTGCCAGGAGGAGCAGAAGCTGATGCTCACCCTGACCAAACCCAAGTATTTCCTGCCCGTGCACGGCGAGTACAAGCAGCTCAAAAAGCACGCCATGACCGCCGCCAGCCTGGGCATCCCCACCAGCAACATCCTGATCGCGGAGAACGGCTCCAACGTCATCCTCAGCCGGGATGAGATCAAGCTGGGCGAGCCTGTCACCGCCGGTGCCGTCATGGTGGACGGCCTGGGCGTGGGTGACGTGGGCAATGTGGTCCTGCGGGACCGCAAGCACCTCTCCGAGGACGGCCTCGTCATCATCGTGGCCACTGTGGACAGCAAGACCGGCCAGGTACTGGCTGGCCCCGACCTCGTCAGCCGCGGCTTTGTCTATGTGCGGGAGAACGAGAGCCTGATGGACGGTGCCCAGAGCATTGTGGAATCGGCGCTGGACCGCTGCGTGGAAGAGCATGTGCGGGATTGGAACAGCGTCAAGACCCGTGTGCGCGAGGCGCTGAGTAGCTATATCTATCGCCGTACCAAGCGCAGCCCCATGATCCTCCCCATTCTGATGGAGGTCTGATCGACCGGGCCCTGCTGTGCAGGAGCGGGCCCGCCAGGAGGCATATGATCTGATGAAACAAAAACCAAGATGGACTTTGGAGATGCTCACCGCCTGTCTGGCGATTCTGTGTGTCCTGCTGATGCTGGTATTGCTGGTGCAGCGCCCAGCCATCTGGCCGGTACTGGTGGTGCTGGCAGCGGCCTGGTGCATTGGCATGGGCCTGTTCCGCTACCGCCTCCGCAGCCAGCTGGCACGCTGGGTCTGCGGCGGCGACTTTACAAAATCGAAAACAAAATTCAGCCTGGAACCCCTCTCCCAGCCGGTGGTCCTCCTCTCGGGGGAAACCGTGCTCTGGTACAATGACCAGTTCCGCCAGCGGATGCTGGGCGGGCAGGACCTGCTGGTGAGCCGGGTGCAGAAAGTCATCCCCGGGCTGGATCTACAGCAGGCCCGCACCCAGGAGGGCCAGCAGCTGACCCTGGCCGATGGCGTGTGGTCTGCCCACAGCTCCACCGTGCCCGGCGATGCGGAAACGATGACGCTGGTGGTCTTCAATGAGGAGACCGCCCTGCGCCGGGTGGAGGCGGAGTATAAAGCCAGCCGCCCGGGTTACCTCGTCTTTCTGGTGGATGGCTACGACGATGTGTTCAGCGACATGCTGGACAGCGAGCGCGCCCGCCTGCTGGAGGGCATCAACCGGGTGCTGGAAGAGATGATCGGCCGGGGCACGGGCTTTTTGCGCCGGGTGGCCAGTGGTCGCTACATCGCGGTGGTGGAGGAGCGCCAGCTGGAGCAGTTTGCCAAGCGGGGCTACGACGTGCTGGATAAAATCCGCGCCCTTGACCCCAGTGTGAACCTGTCCCTCTCCATCGGCATTGGCCGCGGGGCCAAGACCCTGCGGGAGGCCCAGGACATGGCGGTGCAGGCACTGGATATGGCCCAGGGCCGCGGCGGCGACCAGGCCGCCGAGATGACGCCGGACGGCTTTACGTTCTACGGCGGCGTCAGCCATGGCGTGGAAAAGCGCAGCAAGGTGCGCAGCCGCATTGTGGCCGACCAGCTGGTCAAGCTCATCAAGGAGGCGGACCATGTGGTCATCATGGGCCACCGGATGAGTGACCTGGACGCCATCGGTTCTGCCGAGGGTGTGCTCCGCATCTGCAAAATCTGTGATGTGCCGGCCGTTATCGCGGTCCGCCGGGATGCCACGCTGGCGTCCAGCCTGATCAATGCTCTCGTTGCCGCCGGGCAGGAGGACGATTTCATCGACCCCAAAGGTGCACTGCCCATCATCTCCAAGCGGACGCTGTGCATCGTGGTGGATACATACCAGGTCAATCTGGTAGAGAGCAAAGAAATTCTCGAAAAATGCGGCAAGGTGGCCGTCATCGACCACCACCGCAAGGGCGTGGGCTTTATTGAGAACCCGGCCCTTGTCTGCCACGAGCCCTACTCCTCCTCTGCCAGTGAGCTGGTCACGGAGCTTTTGCAGTATGTGGGCGAGCGGGATGACAAGCCCAACCGGGTGGAAGCTGAGGGCCTGCTGGCCGGCATCATGCTGGATACGAGAGACTTTACCCTCCACACCGGCGTGCGGACCTTTGAGGCCGCGGCCGCCCTCCGCCGCTACGGCGCGGAGACCGAGCGGGTGCGCCAGCTGTTTGATGTGACCATGGTGGAGTACAACGCCAAGGCCGACCTTGTGGAGGCGGCCCAGATGTACAAAAACTGTGCCGTCTCGGTGAGCGGGGAAGTACCCCCGGAGGCCAGGGTAGCCATTGCGCAGGCCGCCAACGACCTGCTGACCATCCAGAACGTGGAGGCCAGCTTTGTGGCGGTGCAGGTGGGCACGGGCGTGAACATCTCGGCCCGGAGCCTGGGCGCGGTCAACGTGCAGGTCATCATGGAGTCTCTGGGCGGCGGCGGCCACCAGACCATGGCGGCGGCACAGCTCAAGCATATCACCCCGGAGGCGGCCCGGGCACGCATCCAGACCGCCATCGACCAATACCGCGAATCCCAGAAGAAGACTTCTTCCGAGGCGAACGCGGAACCAAAGAAAAAGGATAACAAGCCATGAAGCAGTATGATTATCTCATCGTGGGCGCGGGCCTGTACGGCGCGGTGTTTGCCCATGAGGCCAAAAAGGCAGGCAAGCGCTGCCTCGTCGTTGATAAGCGGGACCACATTGCGGGCAACATCTACACCGATAGCGTGGAGGGCATCCATGTCCACCGCTACGGTGCCCATATTTTCCACACCAACAACAAGGCTGTGTGGCAGTATGTGAACCAGTTTGCAGAGTTCAACCGCTATACCAACAGCCCGGTGGCTAACTACCACGGCGAGATCTACAACCTGCCGTTCAACATGAACACGTTCAATAAGATGTGGGGCGTGGTGACTCCCGCCGAGGCAAAAGCAAAGATCGAGCAGCAGCGGGCCGAGGCAGGCATCACCGAGCCGAAGAACCTCGAGGAACAGGCCATCAGTCTGGTGGGTACCGACATCTACGAGAAGCTCATCAAGGGCTACACTGGCAAACAGTGGGGCCGCCCCTGCACTGAGCTGCCCGCGTTCATCATCAAGCGGCTGCCCGTCCGTTTTACCTACGATGACAACTATTTTAATGCCCTGTATCAGGGAATCCCCAACGGCGGCTACACGGCCATGGTGGAGAAGATGCTGGACGGCGTGGAGATTGAGCTGGGCGTGGATTACCTGGCCCGCAGGGCGGAGCTGGACAAGCTGGCGGATAAGATCGTCTACACTGGCCCGGTGGACGCCTACTTTGATTACAAGCTGGGTGCTTTGCAGTACCGCAGCGTCCGCTTTGAGACGGAGGTGCTGGACACCGACAACTATCAGGGCAACGCCGTGGTGAACTACACCGACGCCGAGACACCCTACACCCGCATCATTGAGCACAAGCACTTTGAGTTTGGCACCCAGCCCAAGACCGTTATCAGCCGGGAGTACAGTGCTGAGTGGAAAAAGGGCGACGAGCCGTACTACCCCGTCAATGATGAGAAGAACGGCGCTTTGTATGCTGCCTACAAGCAGCTGGCCGACGCGGAGCCGGGGGTCATCTTCGGCGGCCGCCTGGGCGAGTACAAATACTACGATATGGACAAGGTCATTGAGGTGGCACTGAGCGTCGCGGAGAAAGAGCTTGCCGAATAATTGCAATTGCGGTATACTAGAGCTACAAAACTGCACCGGTTCTCCGGTGAGAAGTGAGGGATAACATCATGAAAGTGATTCTGAAGCAGGACGTCAAGGGCATTGGCAAAAAGGACGAGATCCATGAGGTCTCCGACGGCTACGCCCGCAACTTTCTGTTCCCGCGCAAGCTGGCCGCTGTGGCCGACGCCAGCGCGGTGAATATTGCCCGCGGCAAGGAAGAGGCTGCGGACTTCCATGAGGCAGAGAACGTGGCCGCTGCTCAGGCAGTGGCTGCGAAGATCAACGGCAAGACCGTGACGATCAAGGCCAAGGGCGGCGCTTCCGGCCGCCTGCACGGCAAGGTCACCGGCAAAGAAGTGGCGGCAGCCCTCTCCGAACTGGCCGGCACCGCCATTGATAAAAAGAAGATCGAGCTGGAAACCAAGGACATCAAGGACGCGGGCGTTTTCAACGCCAAAGTCCGCCTGCATGTCGGTGTGGTGGCTTCGTTCAAAATTCAAGTGGAAGTGGAGCAGGCCTGATCTGAAAAAGCCTGTCTGCGCCCCCTCACGGCAGGGGGCGCTTTTTGTAGTATGAGACCCAGAGGAAACGATCATGCCGAACGAACGACATTACTCCAATGAACTGAATCTGGAAAGCGTGGGCATCAATCTGCCCTACAACATGCAGGCCGAGCAGAGCGTGCTGGGCGCGGTGCTGCTCAAGCCGGAGACACTGACCGACCTGGTTGAGATCCTCCGGCCTGAGATGTTCTACACCCGGCAGAACGCCCAAATTTATTCGGAAATGCTGCGGCTGTTCACCAGCGACCAGACCATTGATTTCGTCACCCTGCTGGACGCGGTCATCTCAGACGGCGTGTTTCCCAGCGCGGACGAGGCGAAAGTCTACCTGACCGGTCTGGCCGAGACGGTGCCCAGCATCTCCAACGTGAAAGCCTACGCCCAGATCGTGCAGGAAAAATATCTGGTCCGCCAGCTCATGGGTGTGGCGAAAGATATCTTGCAGGATGCGGGCGACGAGCCGGACGCGGACCTGCTGCTGGAAAACGCCGAGCAGCGCATTTATGAGATCCGCTCCGGGCGGGATTCCAGCGCCCTGACGCCCCTTTCTTCCAGCATGGTGGAAACGCTGACCAATCTGCAGAAGATCAGCGGCCCGGATGCCGATAAGTACAAGGGCATCCCTACAGGCTTCCGCCTGCTGGACACCGTGCTCACCGGCCTTGGCCGCGGCGACCTGATTATTCTGGCTGCCCGCCCCGGTATGGGCAAGACCAGTTTTGCGCTGAACATTGCCACCCGTGTGGCCATGCAGCAGAAAGTACCGGTGGCCATTTTCAGCCTCGAAATGACCAAGGAGCAGCTGACCAACCGGATCCTCTCGGCGGAGGCCGGCATCGACAGCCAGGCGTTCCGCACCGGCGCCCTCCGGGCGGAGGACTGGGAGTACCTGGCCCTTGCCACCGAGAAGCTCCATGACGCGCCCATTTATATGGATGATACCTCGGGCATCACCATCACCGAGATGAAAGCCAAGATCCGCCGGGTGAACCAGGACCCCAGCCGCCCCAATGTGGGCCTCATCGTCATTGACTATCTGCAGCTGATGACCACGGGCCAGCGCACCGAGAACCGTGTACAGGAGATCAGCTCCATCACCCGAAACCTCAAGATCATGGCCAAGGAGATGAATGTGCCCATCATTGCGCTGAGCCAGCTGTCCCGTGCGGTGGAAAAGCAGGGCAACAACTCCTCCCACCGCCCCCAGCTGTCCGACCTGCGTGATTCCGGTTCCATCGAGCAGGACGCCGACTGCGTGCTGTTCCTCTACCGTGATTCCTATTATGCCAGCCAGAACCCGGACGGTGCCGAGGTGGACGCCGACACGGCCGAGTGCATCGTGGCCAAAAACCGCCACGGTGAGACCAGTACCGTGCCGCTGGGCTGGGATGGTGCCCACACCCGCTTTATGGATGTGGACTTCAAACGCTGATGAAACACGACGATTTTTCCGGCATTTTGCAGCGTGTCCGCGCGTTTTGCGAGGCTGAGGCGCTGCTGACGCCGTTGGCAGCTGGAAAGCCGCTGCACTTGGCCGCGGCGGTGTCCGGCGGGGCTGACAGCATGGCCCTGCTGCACCTGCTGCTGGCCTTACAGGCAGAGTCCGGCTTTGTGCTGAGTGTCTGCCATGTCAACCACGGCCTGCGGGGGGAGACGGCCGACCGGGATGAAGCTTTTGTGCGGGAGGCCTGCGCGGAGCTGGGCCTGCCGCTACGGTTCTTCCGCCCGGCGGAGGTTGGCTTTACGGTGCCGCCCCATGCCGGGGAGGACTGGGCCCGCAGACTCCGCTATGCCTGCTTCGCCCAACTGCTGGCAGGCGGGATAGACTGCATTGCAACGGCCCATACTGCTAATGACCAGGCCGAGACCCTGCTGTTCCGGCTGGCCCGGGGCACCGGGCTGCACGGGGCAGGGGGCATCCGCCCCAAACGCCCCGGCTACTGCCGCCCTCTGCTGGGCCTGACCCGGGCAGAGACGGAGGCTGTCTGCATGGCCCGCGGGCAGCGCTGGGTGACGGACGAGACGAACACGGGGGACGACTACGCCCGCAACCGCCTGCGCCATGCCGCCCTCCCGGCTCTTGGCTCGGTCAACGAGGCGGCGGAGGAAAATCTGGCCCGCTTTTGCGAGAAAGCCGCCCGGGCAGACGCTTATTTTGCCCGGCAGGCGGCGACGCTGAGGGAAGAGGCCGGGCAGCGGCTGCCCCCAAAGCTCCCCGCCGGGGCGCGGTACGCGCGGGAGGCCGGGGAGGGCGTCTGGGCGCTGGAGCCATTGCAAAAGGCCGACCCGCTCATCCTGGAAACCGCCCTCCACAGCCTGACGGCCCCGGTGCGGGACGCCGAGGAAAAATACATCCGCCTGCTGGCAGCGCTGGTGCGGCGCGGCAGCGGGGCGGTGCAGCTGACCGGAGAGATCCGGTTCCGCGCCGGGGAGGGGACATTCTGGCGGGAAAAAACGCCGGATGCCTGCCCGAAGAACACCGGATTTTATGAGCCGTTTTTCCCCACGGATGGGGCCGAATATCCCCTGCCCGGAGGCCAAAAGCTGAAAATCCGGGTGGTTCCGGCCCCATTTGAAGAAAAAATACAGGGTGTTCATAAAAAAGACTTAAAAAATCAAGCGGATTATGCTAAAATAACTACGTTGTATCCTGCTCTTGTTCTGCGCTGCCGTCAGCCGGGAGACCGTTTCCACCCGGCAGGCCGGGGCGTGGGCAAGGAGCTGCGCAAATGGATGAATGAGGCGGGGATCCCGCCCCGGCAGCGGGTTGGCCTGCCGCTTCTGGCAGCAGGCAGCGAGGTGCTTTGGGTCCACGGCACAGGCTTTGCCGCTGGCCTTACCCCGGATACGGGCAGCACGCTGGTTTTGCAATTGGAACTGCAAACAATGGAGGAAGTAGAATCATGAGTATGCATGACGATATCAAGAACGTTCTGGTTTCCGAAGAAGAGCTCAAGACCAAGGTGCGGGAGCTGGGCGCACAGATCAGCAGGGACTATGAGGGCAAAAACCTTGTTCTCGTTTCCATCCTGAAAGGCTCCGTGGTCTTTATGGCCGACCTGATGCGGGCGGTGAGCATCCCCTGCAGCATTGATTTCATGGTCGTGTCCAGCTACGGCGGCAGCAACACCACCAGCAGCGGCCTGGTCAAGATCATCAAAGACCTGGACGGCGACCTGTCCGGCAAGGACGTGCTGATCGTGGAGGACATTCTGGACACGGGCATCACCCTCTTCAACCTGGTGCCCATGCTCAAGATGCGCCACCCCAATTCCGTGAAGATCTGCACCATCCTGGACAAACCCAGCCGCCGCAAGGCGGACATCAAGCCGGATTACGAGGGCTTCCAGGTGCCGGATGAGTTCGTGGTGGGCTATGGCCTGGATTACGACGAAAAATACCGCAACCTGCCGTATATCGGCATCCTCAAACCCTGCGTTTACGAGAAATAAAAACATTACCAGAACTGGAGTTGATCATTCTTGCAACCAAAAAGACCTCGTATTAACCCGCTGATCTTTGCGCTGGCATTGGCGGCGGTGCTGATGATCTGGTCGGTGTTCACCAGCGGCACGGGCATGTCCGGCGGCTCTACCATGAGCTACTCGACGGTGGTGCACTACTTTGAGCACAATCAGGTCACCAAATTCACCCTGGACCGCAACACCAGCGTCATTACCCTGACGCTGAAAGAGGGCGACCTCGACCTGCCGCAGGCTACAGCTGCCTCCACGGCAGATTCCACCGGCGGCCTGCTGTCGGGGATGCTGTCGTCTTCGTCGGCGGATTCCACGGCCGCGGAGAAGAACTCGGACGGTACCGTGACGGTCCGCTACAAGCTGCCCTATGCCTACGTTTTTATTGAGAACGTGCAGAGTTATATTGATTCTTATGACGCGGCCAACCCCACGGCTCCCATGGAGTACGATTACACCTCCCTCAAGGAGACCATCCCCTGGATGGAGATCCTGTTCTATCTGGGGATGCTGGGCTGCACAGGTTTCCTGCTCTTCTCCATGATGCGCGGCGGCGGTGCCGGCGGCGGCATCATGAACGTGGGCAAAGCCAAGGTCAAGGACGAGCGGGAAAACAAAAAGACCGCTACCTTTGCCGATGTGGCGGGCGAAGACGAGGAGAAAGAAGAGCTCAAAGAGGTGGTCGAATTCCTCAAGAGCCCGGATAAATTCAACTCGCTGGGTGCCCGCATCCCCCACGGCGTGCTGCTGGTGGGCCCTCCGGGTACCGGTAAGACCCTGCTGGCCCGTGCCTGTGCCGGTGAGGCCGGCGTGCCGTTCTACTCCATCTCCGGCTCGGATTTTGTGGAGATGTACGTCGGTGTCGGTGCTTCCCGTGTGCGAGACCTGTTTGACAAGGCCAAGAAGACCATGCCCTGCATCATCTTTATTGATGAGATCGATGCGGTGGGCCGTCAGCGTGGTGCCGGCCTCGGCGGCGGCCACGACGAGCGCGAGCAGACCCTGAACCAGCTGCTGGTGGAGATGGATGGCTTTGAGGCCAACGATGGCGTCATCGTCATGGCCGCTACCAACCGTGCTGATATTCTGGATAAGGCTCTGCTCCGTCCCGGCCGCTTTGACCGTCAGGTCTATGTGGGCCTGCCCGATGTCAAGGGCCGTGAGGAGATCCTGAAAGTCCACACCAAGAATAAGCCTCTGGCTCCGGATGTGTCCTTGAAAGTCATCGCGCAGCGCACCGCGGGCTTTGCGGGCGCTGACCTGGAAAACCTCGTCAACGAGGCTGCCCTGCTGGCTGCCCGCCGCAGCCGCAAGGCCATCACGATGGAGGACATCGAGGAAGCATCCATGAAAGTGATGGCCGGCCCGGAGAAGAAGAGCCGTGTCGTGACCCCCGAAGAGAAAAAGCTCACGGCCTACCACGAGGCAGGCCACGCGGTGGCGGGCTTCTACTGCAAGCACCACCCCCGTGTGCATGAGATCACCATTATCCCGCGCGGCCAGGCTGGCGGCTACACCATGTATCTGCCCGAGAAAGACCGCAGCTATGTGACCAAGGGCGAGATGTTTGAGGACATCGTTTCCAGCCTGGGCGGCCGTGTGGCCGAGCAGCTGATCTTGGAGGACATCTCCACGGGTGCTTCCAATGACCTGCAGCAGGCCACCAACATTGCCCGCCAGATGATCACCAAGTACGGCTTCTCCGAGCGCCTGGGCCCTGTGGTCTACGGCACCTCGCAGGAGGAGACCTTCCTGGGCCGCGATCTGGGTCAGGGCAAGGGCTACAGCGAGACCACCGCTGCCGAGATCGACGGCGAGATGCGGGATATCATCGACGAGGCCTACGAGACCTGCCGCCGCACCCTGACGGAGCACATCGACCAGCTGCACGCGCTGGCCAAGGCCCTGATGGAGCGCGAAAAGCTCAACGAGCAGGAGTTCAACACCGTGATGGCGGGCGGCACCCTGGCCCCCCGTGACGACGAGGAGCCCAAGGCGGAAGAGCCTGCCCAGCCGGCTCAGACCACGGTAGAACCGGCAGAGCCCGCCGAACCGGCAGAGCCCGCCGAGATGGCGGAACAGACCCGGCCCGTGGAGACTCCGGCAGAGGAGGCCCCGGCCCAGAAACCCGAAGAATAAACCCGGAAAGGGGAGAGTGTTGTGGAGGAAAATTTTGAACCGGTCGCACGGACACGCGCCAATTACTACACCCCGGGCAGCCCGGTGCAGTTTGTCTGCGTGGAGCTGCTCAAGGGCGAGATCAGCGGCGAGCACGCGGTCTGCCTGACCTTTAAGAATATTTCCAAGGTGACGCTGACAGCCCTGGAGATTCATTTCAAGTGCAAGGGCGTGGACGGCATCATCCTCTGCGAGGACGAGTTTGAGTATCGTGACATTGCCGTGAAGCCCGGCGAGAGCTTTGGCATGGACGATGCCGTGTTTGTGACCCAGAAAGCCATCACCAGTGTGGATGTTTCCCTCAAGAACGTCTACAACGGCAAGCGGGTGGTCCATCTGGACGCCATCAAGCGGGTGCGCCTGCCGGCCCCCCGCCGCCTGAGCCCCGAGCTGCAGAAAGCACTGGAGGCCCGGATGAACCGTCAGGGCCTGAAGTATATGCCCCAGGTATTTGAAAACGGCTGGTACTGCGCCTGTGGCGCGTTCCACCCGAAAGAAGAGGATACCGTATACTGCACCGAGTGCGGCTGTGACCGCATCCTGCTGCAGAACGCCCTGAACACCCTGCTCCAGCCGGAGCAGCCGGACCCCGTGCCCGCTGCCCAGCCGGAAGCACCGGTGCGGCCCGTTCAGCCTGCCGCGCAGGAAGAGCCTACCCGCATCATGAGCAGCGCGGCCCAGGAAGAGGCGACCCGGGTCATGCCTGCCCGCCCCCATGTGGAGCAGGCGGCCTCTTTTGCGCCGCCGCTGGAGCCGGTGGAAGCCGGAGAGCAGACCCGCATCCTGGATGCACGGAACTACCAGCCTGCTGCCCGCGCGGCCCGGCCGGACGACGAGGGCACCCGTGTGATGCCCGCCGCCGTGCGGGACGCTGCCCCGGCACCGCAGCGCGCTCCGGAGCCGCAGCCCGTGGATGAGGAGGACTACGAGGAGGAAGCGGACTCCCGTGACAGCATCGCTGAGACCCTTATCCGCTGGGTTCCGCCCATCACGGCCATCATCTGCGCGGGCATTGCGCTGTGGGGCTTTGTGTATTATCAGTTTATCCTGTAAAACAGCAGCGGAGGAGGCGGTGAGCGTTTCCTCCGCTTTTTTGTTGCAACTGCTATTTGGCTCCCCTGCCAGGACAGACTCCCTCCGGCCGGAGGGAGATGTCGCGCCAGCGACAGAGGGAGGATAGCTGGACGCGCCAAAGCGCGGCCTGAGAGGTTTTATTTCAAATCGAGGAAGTGGCAATATGGTAGACGAGACGTTACAAGCGGCGTTTGAGATCAAGACGGCCTGCGATGAGATCAGCCGCAAGCTGCTGCGCTGGCACTGGGAGCAGAAGCCCGGGGCCCACAGCCTGGATGCCCTGCTCAAGCACCTGGCCCAGCGCCAGAAAGAAAGCCCGGATTACTACGACCGAATGCCGGATCTGAGCGGAAAGACCAGCTGGCAGCAGCTGGATACCACCCTGTGTATGCGGGTGCTGCTGGACCCGGAGACCGATGCCGCCCGCCCGCTGG
>OGUN01001060.1_pt1 | contig 21084 bp, 18 predicted proteins | sample 1553621 | NCBI WGS metagenome assembly OGUN01 (sample SAMEA2580300, study PRJEB22360) | human gut metagenome | biome: human gut; feature: human-associated habitat; material: faeces | place: Denmark | collected 2008/2010
AAGGATTCGCAGGATAAAATGGTGTTAACCATTTTATCGAGAAATAGTATGATTTACAGGCGGGATACACTACCCCGCGCCCCAGCCGGATTTTCTGCATAAAAAATTCCCCGCCTTCGTTACCGAAAGCGGGGAATTGCTATTGAACCTTACTGGTTTGCCATTTCCTTCAGGGCGTCCTTGCGGCTGAAGTTGGCGCGGCCCTTCTCGTCGAAGCCCATGAACTTCACCCAGGTCATATCGCCCAGATTCAGCACGTCTTCCACCTTCTCCACGCGATGGTTTTCCAGCTTGGAGATGTGGACCATGCCGTCATGGCCGGGGGCGATCTCCACAAACGCGCCGATGGGCAGGATGCGCACGACCTTGCCGTAGTACAGCTTGCCCACCTCGGGAACGAAGCAGATGTCGTCCACCATCTTCTTGGCGGCGTAGGCGGCGGCGGAGTCAACGGCGGAGATGAACACGCTGCCGTCGTCGTCGATGTCCACCTTGGCGCCGGTGTCGGCGCAGATCTTCTGGATGGTCTTGCCGCCGGAGCCGATGACCTCCCGGATCTTGTCCACGGGGATCTTCAGGGACAGCATCTTCGGGGCGTACTCGCTGACCTCGGGACGGGGCGCGGGGATGGCCTTGAGCATGACCTCGGACAGGATCTCCAGACGCGCCTTGCGGCAGCGCTCCAGAGCGTCGGCGATGATCTCCATGGTCAGCCCCTTGTTCTTCAGGTCCATCTGGATGGCGGTGATGCCCTCGGTGGTACCGGCAACCTTGAAGTCCATTTCGCCGTGGAAGTCCTCAACGCCCTGAATGTCGGTGAAGGTTCTCCACTCGCCGGTCTCCTGGTCGGAGATCAGGCCGCAGGAAATACCGGCCACAGGGCGCTTGATGGGCACGCCGGCGTCCATCAGAGCAAGCGTAGAGCCGCAGATAGAAGCCTGAGAGGTGGAGCCGTTGGAGGACAGAACCTCGGACACCACACGGATGGCGTAGGGGAACTCCTCGACGCTGGGGATCACGGGCAGCAATGCCTTCTCGGCCAGTGCGCCGTGGCCAATCTCCCGGCGGGAGGTGGAACGGGCGGCACGGGCTTCGCCGGTGGAGTAGGCGGGGAAGTTATAGTGATGGATATACCGCTTGGTATCCTCGGGGTAGATGGTGTCGATCTTCTGGGCGGCGGACAGGGTGTTCAGGGTGCAGATGGAAAGCACCTGGGTCTGACCGCGGGAGAACAGGCCGGAGCCGTGGACTCTGGGCAGAACGCCGACTTCGGCGTCCAGAGGACGGATTTCGTCCATGCCGCGGCCGTCCACACGCTTGCCCTGAAGCAGCCACTTCTTGACGACCTTCTTCTGCATCTTGTACAGGCAGACCTCGATGTGGGTGTCGAAGTCTTCGTACTTTTCGCCGAACTTCTCCTGGAAGTCCAGCCGGGCGGCGGTCAGCCGCTCCTCCCGGACGTTTTTGTCGGGGGTGTCCAGAGCATACTCGATCTTATCCAGGCCGTAAGCCATCAGATCGTCCAGCAGCTCGTGGTTGACGGCGGCCTTCTCGAAGGTGAACTTGGGCTTGCCGATCTCGGCGACAATGGAGTTGATGAACTTGACAATCTCCATGTTGGCCTCGTGGGCGACCCGGATGCACTCGTAGACGATGTTCTCGGGGGCTTCCCTGGCCTCGGTCTCGATCATGACCACCTTCTCGAAGGTGGAGGAGATGCACACGAAGCAGTCGGCGGCGTCCCGCTCGTCGGAGGAGGGGTTGATGATATACTTGCCGTTCAGATGGGCGACGTTGGTGGTGGCCACGGGGCCGTTCCAGGGAACGTCGGAGCAGGCAATGGCGATGGAAGCGCCCAGGGACGCCACGATCTCCACGGGGTTATCGTAGTCGTTGGCAAGAACGGTGCAGGTCACGACGGTGTCGTTGCGCAGCTCCTCGTCGAAGAGGGGACGCATGGGGCGGTCGATAATGCGGCTGTTCAGAATGCCCCGCTCGGAGGGCTTGCCCTCACGGCGGTTAAAGGAGCCGGGAATGCGGCCCACGGAATACATACGCTCCTCGAACTCGATGGTCAGGGGGAAGTAGTCGATTCCGGCCTTGGGGATGGGGTTGCAGGTGACGGTGGTGAGCACGACGGTGTCGCCGTAGCGGCAGATGCACTCGGCGTCGGCCAGCTCTGCGACCTTACCGGTTTCCACGGTAAAGGCACGGCCGCCGATTTCCGTCTCGAAAACGTGATGGTTGGGATACTGTTTGCGGGTGATCATTGGTTTACCTCCTAATTGTTTTATTTGTACGGGAGGTTTAGCACTTGAATCTGCGGCCGGATTCCGGCGGCACATTCAACTGCTAAAGCATCTCCCGTGATTTACGGTTAGGGAAGCTCTGAATAAATCGGCAAGAACTGTGAGCGAGAGATTTTTCGTCCAATCGAGGTATCGGAAACGGAGGAATACTTTGTGTATTTCCCGTTTTCGATACCGAAGAGTGGGCGGAAAAGATCCGCTCAGAGTCGCAGACGATTTATTCAGAGTTTCCCTAGAAGACACGAAGAAAAGGGGCGACGACAGTCGCCCCCTTAATCTCTTACTTACGGATACCCAGCTTGGCGATCACAGCACGGTAGCGGTTGATGTCCTTCTTGGCCAGATAGTCCAGCAGACTGCGGCGCTTACCGACCATCATCAGCAGACCACGGCGGGAGTGGTTGTCGTGCTTGTGGACGCGCAGATGCTCGGTCAGCTCGTTGATACGGGCAGTCAGAATGGCGATCTGAACCTCGGGGGAACCGGTGTCGCCCTCGTGGGTCGCGTTTTCCAGGATGACCTGGGTCTTCTTTTCCTTCTGAATCATGATTTTTCCACCTTTCAAATCGGTAGCCCGGGAGCCAAGTAGGGGCCGGTGAAGTGCCGCATGGGCGTTGTCCCACAACTGAGCAACGGGCGCAAAAATTGTGTCTGGTCATAACCAGCTTTTCGAGTATATCACAAGTTTGCCCAAAAGTAAAGGAAAACTTTCACTTTTTCGGGCGAAAACTTTTCAGCGTTCTTTGTGCAGTTTCTCCCTGAAATAGTCCCGGACGTGCATGATCTCGTCCCCGGCGAGGGCCTTTTTCATATTGCCGATGTGCATGACGTCCAGCACCGCTCCGGCGCAGATGGCCGTGATAATTTTCGCCGGCGCTTCGCCGAAAAGATACATCAGCAGGGGCAGGGCGATGCCCACCGTTATGGGGAACATCACAGTGCAGTCAAAGATCCACATGACCGCCCATCCGGCGCACAGCACGATGGGGACGTACTTTAGCCCACAGTAAATGACCAGCCCGCCGAAGGTCGCCAGCCCCTTGCGCCCCGGAAGCGGTGAAACACCGGAAAGCAGTGGCCGATCATGGCGCCGATGCAGGCCAGCATCCCTGCGACGCTGAGCCCGGGGAACAGATACTGCGCCAGCTTGCCGGAGAGGAAGGACTTCATCAGGTCAAAAAGCATGACGAAAATCCCCGCGCCCCAGCCGAGAACCAGCATGGTATTGGTAGCGCCCAGGTTTCCGGTGCCGGATTTGCGCACGTCGGTCTTCTTCACCCTGCCCACCAGAGAGGACGGGCTGAGCGAACCGACAAAATATCCCAGAGCAATACTGAGAGCTGCGTCCATAAAAACCTCACTTTCCAAAGTGCCTTAAAGTGGAGACTGCTTGATCTTTGCGTAGCGGCGGGGGTACTGCTTCGGCGTGGGGGCGATCTTCCGCAGGACGATGACCGCGTGGGACGCCCCGTCGATGGAAAATTCCTTTACCGATTCCAGCTGTAACCCCAGCTTTTTGATCGCGGATGTACACTCGGCCAGCTCTTCCCTTGCGGCGGAGCCTTTCATGGCCAGCACCGCGCCGCCGACCTTCACATAGGGGGCGGTCAGCTCCAGCAGGATGTTCAGCCGGGCGACCGCGCGGGAGACGGCGTAATCGTAGCGTTCCCGCCCTTCCGCCGCCGCTTCCTCCGCCCGGGCGGTGACGCACTGGGCGCGGACGCCCAGCTGGGGGAGGATTTCTTCCAGCCACTTCATGCGCTTGCCCAGACTATCCAGCAGAGTAACGCGCGCTTCCGGGCAGGCGATGGCCAGCGGCACGCCGGGAAATCCCGCGCCGCAGCCCACGTCGATGATCTGCTTTCCCCGCAGATCGGCGGCGGTGAGCACCGTCAAGCTGTCAAGCAAATGGAGCTTTGCTACTTGATCCGGCTGGGTGATGGCGGTGAGGTTCATGACCTCGTTCTGCTTGATAACCGCCGCGCCAAAATCGCAGAGGGTCTGGCGCGTGCTTTCCGGCAGGTCAAGTCCCAGCTCGGGCAGACCTGCATCCAAAGTCTGTTTCATCATGGCCGTCACCTTGCGTTGACGATGCCGCTCAGGTCCACCTGCGTTTCGTCGTAGGGGTCGAAGGGGGATTCCTCCACAGTGATGGAGGGCAGCACCACGGTCTGGATGTGCCAGTTCACCAGCAGGTCGCAGACCTCGCCGTAGGAAGCGACGCCGCTTTCGTCGCCGCTGACCTTGAGATAGGTGTCGTTGGCAGCGTCGGCGAGGTTCGTGGCGGCGGTGCTTTTCCGGGAATTGAAGAAGCTGTTGTAGGCAGCCATGTCGAATTTCAGATTGTCGTTGACCCCGGCGCTCACCCGTGCGGCAGCCGCCGCGGCGGACTGGTTATTGACGCTGCTGAGCGCGCTGTAGCAGTAGCGGAAGGCCATAAAGTAGGCGCTGTACTGGAATTCCGGGTCGGAATGGACGGAGGCGGCGAGGAACGCGGCAAAATTGGCGTCCCGTTCCGGGGCAATGCACATGCGGTGGGCCATTTCGTGGCACATGGTAAAGGGCAGGGACACGCCGGGGATCTGGGGATTGACGCAGGCTTCGCCGGTCAGACCGAAGGTGACGCCGGTGATGCCCATGGAGGAATACATATCCGCCCAGCCCAGCTTCTTCACGGGCAGGGTGGAACCGGCAAAAATGGGATAGAAGTAGTCGTAGGTCAGCGTCTGGAAGCCTTCCCCGGCCTTGCCCGCCAGCGCATCAAAGTCCGCGAAGGCCACGTTGCCGCTTCCGTCCCGGTTGACTTGCAGGGCAAGGGCGTTGGCTTTGTCCCGGTAGTATTCGGTGGCTTCGGTCAGTTCCTCCAGATTGTAGCTGCCCACGTCCAGCCGCATGTCGTCGGACAGGGGGCCGGAGTAGTAATTCAGACCCCAGAGCATGGTGTGGAGCATGTAAATACCGGCAAAAAACGCGAGCACCCAGCCGCCCCACTGAATGGGGTTCCATTTCAGCACGATCATCAGCACAATGCTGGCAAGGATCAGCGCGCCCAGCGCCACGGCCAGCAGCTGCCAGACGGGGAAGTCCACGCCGCTTGCCCACTGGGCAAGAATGGACTCCGAGGTGCGGATGACGTAGGGGTACACCATATCCACCAGAGTAGAAAACCGTTCACCGAACCGCATCAGCACCCATGTGATGGCGCCGAAGATGGCGGCGGTAAGGTAGCCGAACCAATATTTCAAAGGAAACGCCTCCTTCAGACAGCGAAAAACAGAATGTACGCAACGCACACGTATAGATTTTAATAGTATAACACAAAACCTGCCGATTGTCTGCACCTAATTTTGAATTTTTTATAAACCCGGTGGAATGGGGGTAGTGCAAAACCCGCTCAGTCACCTTCGGTGACAGCTCTCCCAAAGGGAGAGCCAAGGGCTTGTGCCCCATCAAAAAATTTGTGGGAATAATTTTTCCAACATTGGCAAACAATACCACCGGAAATCATTTTTTGGAGGTATTGCCATGTTCCGAAATCGATTATTGGCTCTGCTGCTGGCGGTATGCTGCATCGCGGGGCTGTCCTGCGGCGCGGCCGCCGCCGAGGTGGACTGCGACAGCGTTTACTGCTTCTCGGCGGAGGACTTTTCCGGGGAGACCCCCATTGCGGGCATCTGCATCACCAGTCTGCCAGATAAAAAGGTAGGCAGCGTGATGCTGGGCAGCCGCGTTCTCGTTCCCGGCGACGTTCTCACCGCCGAACAGGCGGCGCAGATGACCTTTTCTCCCCGCCTGACAGAATTGGATGAATCCGCCGAGGTGGGCTACCTGCCCATCTACCCGGGCGGCGTGGAGGCGTCCGCCGCCATGACCATCGGTATCCGGGGCAAGGAAAACAAGCCCCCCGTGGCGGAGGACTCTGCGCTGGAAACCTACAAAAATCTCGCCGCCGACGGCAAATTGAAGGTCGCTGACCCGGAGGGGGAGGACATGGTCTACACCGTCGTCCGCCGGCCCAAGCGGGGCACCGTGACCCTCCAGCCGGACGGAAGCTTCACCTACACGCCCAAAAAGAACAAGGTGGGCATTGATTCCTTCACCTTCACGGCCACCGACGCTTCCGGGAAAACCTCCCGGGAAGCCACCGTCACCATCACCATCCTCAAGCCCGCCGACGCGACCCAGTACACCGACACGGTGGGCAGGGACTGCCGGTTCTCGGCGGAGTGGATGAAGAATACCGGAATCTTCTCCGGGGAAAACGTGGCGGGAAATCCCTGCTTCGGCCCGGAACGGACGGTGAGCCGGGGCGAATTCGTCACCATGCTGGTCAGGACGCTGAACATCCCCGTAGACGAGGAGCTGACCGGCGCGGGGTTTACCGACGAAATCCCTGAGTGGCTCCAGCCCTATCTTGCCGCCGCAGTGCGTTCTGGCCTGACGGCGGGGCTGCCCGATCAGCAAACCTTCGGCGCTGACGAGATCATCACTGGCGCGGAGGCGGGCGTCATGCTGAAAAACGCTCTGGCGCTGACAGCGGACGCCCCGGAGGAAGCCGCGAAAACGTCGGCGGAGGAATCGGAAACCTCCGCATGGGCGCAGACCGCTCTGGCGGCTGCCGTCCGGAACGGCTTTAATCTGGAAGCCGACGCCCCCCTGACCCGGGAGACTGCCGCGGAAATCCTCTACCGCGCGTGGCAGATGGAAAATGAACTGATCGCAAAGGCATAAAATACCAACGCCCCGGGCCGAAGCCCGGGGCGATGTTACTATACGTCGCGGAAAATTCTCAGTCAACCTTGACCACGATCTTCGGGATTCGTGCGATCAGCTGCGCCGCGATGGCGGTGAGGATCAGCTCGGGAACCATGTAGAAGCCGTTGTACACAATGGAATAGACCCAGCCCAGCGCGACGGGGCTGAGGCTCTCCACCAGCTTCGCGCCCCATGCGGGGAAGCCGTCCTGGGTGAAGAACCACTCCGCCCAGCCGGAGAACAGCAGGTATCCGGACAGAATGTGAGTCAGGTACCGTGCTCCCAGCGCCACCAGAGAACCGCACATCAGGCTGGTGCCGGGATTCTTGATCTTATCCCGGAAAATGCCGCCCAGACCCATCATGGTGTAGGCGAGCAGATAGTCCAGCAGGCACATGAGGATGGCCTTGAAGATCATGGTGTCGTCGCCGAAATAGCCGGGCTGAAAGGCGGCGCTCACGGTCTTCGCCCCCAGTGCCATTTCCAGCAGCGCGTAGCAGAAGCCGGAAACGAAGCCCCACTTCACGCCGTAGCGGTAGGAGATCAGCACCACCGGGAGCATGGCCACCAGCGTCACCTGACCGCCGAAGGGCATTTCGGGGATGATGGCCTTGGAGATCAGCTCCAGCACAATGGCCAGCGCCAGCAGCATGGCGCTTTCCGTCAGTCTTTTGGTTTTCATTTTGGGAACCTCCAAAAAAATAAGTATCGCATTGCAAACCGTCCAGGTGCAACGCGATACTGAATTGTATCCCATATATGCATCTTTCCCTCCGACGGTATTAGCCGTATCAGGTTCACGGGTCAGGGCGCACACGCCCACTCTCAGCCGGTACTTCCGGCCCCCCGAAGACTTATTGTTTTGCGATCTGAGCATAGTATAGCAAAAAACCGAAAGATGTCAAGCGCGAAAAACCGGCACCCGAAGGATGCCGGTTTTCAGATAGGCCCTAAGATGTCACGCCATATCCAGCGCCAGCGTTTTGCCGCCGAGGATGTGGAAATGCAGGTGCGGCACGGTCTGACCCGCGTCGGGGCCGCAGTTGCTGACCACCCGGTAGCCCCCCGTCAGCCCCTCCGCCGCCGCGATTCTGGGGATGACCTCAAAAATGTGGGCGACGACGGCGCTGTTCTCTTCCGTGACGCCGTTGCAGCCGGAAATATGCGTCTTGGGGATCACCAGAATGTGGGTTGGCGCCTGGGGATTGATGTCCCGGAAGGCGAAGACCGAATCATCCTCGTAGACCTTGGTGGAGGGGATATCCCCCGCGATGATTTTGCAGAACAGACAATCGGACATTTATGTTTCCTCCTTACAGACCAAAAACATGGACGCCCGCCATGCTGGCGGCTCCCATGATGATTCCCGCGATAATGACGCCCAGAGAAACGGACAGCGCCGTGGTTTTGATGCCCATGTCCAGAAAACTGGCCGCGAGGGTTCCCGTCCACGCGCCGGTGCCGGGAATGGGAATGCCGACGAACAGCATCAGTGCCACGAACAGCCCGCCCCGACCGGCCTTTTTCATCAGCCTGTGACCGGCGGCTTCGCCCTTTTCCAGGCAGTAGGAAAAGAACTTCCCGATATATTTTTTATCCGCGCCCCAGTGCAGCACCTTCCGGGCGAAGAAATAGATCAGCGGCACCGGCAGCATATTGCCCACGACGCACACCGCAAGAGACGTCCAGTAGTCCAGATCCATGCCCACGGCCATAACGATACTGCCCCGCAGCTCCACCAGCGGCACCATGGACACGAAGAAAATCAGAAGATATTTGGCAAACATTCCATCACCCTAATGTGAATTTCCCCTATTATACCATAATATATCCGTGTTTGCAACGGAAAACGGTGCGGACAGCTTAAGTTTTGATTAAAAAGAAATGCAAAATCCGCGGCTCATCACCGCGGATTTTGCAACAAGAAAAGAGGAGAGGAAAAAATGAAAAAGATGAAGGTTGGTAGCAAATTTATATACTGCCCCATGTGCCTTGCGGCGGGGCTAACGTTGTCTTGATCTTTATGGCCTTATTATACCGGTAAAATATTAACGATTAAAGTGGGAAAATGTTAAGCTCGTATGAAGTTCTGTAACAAGTTTTCGGGCGGCGGGAAAATGTGATTCTCGTAAACAGGAAAATAATTATTGACATTCGATAATTTCTATGGTACACTTCAGGCAAACGGAGGTGCTTTTATGAATTCACAGCTTTCTGCGAAATTTACGCTTTGGTGCAGCCGGGGATTGTTCATTATCATCTGCCTGCTTACTTTTGCCATGCCGGGGCTGCTGCGGTGGTATCAGGCTCTGCGGCCGCTGGGGCGGTATGGCGCGGCGGCGATCATGATCGGGTTTTACTGCTGCGTTCCCGCGGTGCTGTACGCGCTATCCTGCATGGAGCGGCTGGTGCGGAATATTCTGAAGGAGGATGTGTTCGTTACACAGAACGTCCGGTTTCTGCGGCGCATCCGCTGGTGCTGCGCGGCGGTAAGCGGCATTTGTTTGCCCGCCGCGTTCTTCTACCCGCCCCTGATTTTCATGACGACGATCATGGCGTTTCTGGCGCTGGCGGTGAGCGTGGTGAAGAACGTCATGGCCGCCGCGGTGGAGATCCGGGAAGAAAACGATCTGACGGTGTGAGGCGGCGTATGGCGATTATTGTGAATCTGGATATGATGCTGGCAAAGCGGAAAATGACTTCCCTTGAGCTGGCGAACCGGGTGGGCATGACGCCCGCCAACCTGTCCATTCTGAAAACCGGCAAGGCCAAGGCCGTGCGCATGAGCACCATGGACGCCATCTGCCGGGAGCTGCAATGCCAGCCGGGCGACCTGTTCGAGTTCGTACAGGACGACGACCCATGGAAGCGCTGAGAAAGGAGCAATATTATGGAAGAACGGACGCTGCCCCGGTATCCTGCGGGAAAACGGGAACTGATTTTTGGCCTTCTGGTGCTGCTTTTTGGCACGTTTACGTGGAACAGCATTCTTTACGGTGGTTTTTGTCTGGGATTTGCCCTGGGGGCGGTAGCTCTGACGGGGTGCAGTTTTTGGTATCTGCTTCGCTGCGGCTTCCGGCCGGGGAAGTATGAGGCGGCGCTGCTGATTCTGGCGGCGGTGATCTTCGCCGGGTTTGCGCGGTCGTCGGACAGCGACGTGAAGGCGGGGATGCTCCTGATGGCGCTGTTTGCCGTGAATCTCAGCTTCTGCCGGATGGCCGGGCAGAGCCGCCGGGAACCCGGCGGCATCGCGTCGGCGCTGGACGCACCCCGGGCGATTTTTGTTCTGGGTGTTGGCAGCATGAGCGCCGCCGTCACCGGGCCGGTGCCGTCGTTGGCGTTGAGGCCGCGACCCAGGCCGCTGCCCGCACCGGCGCCCGCCTTGTAGGGCACCGACAGCTTGCGGCTCTTGGGGAAGTTCACCGCGCCATAGCGGGTCTTAAGTTCAAAGGCCACCTTCTTGGGCACGTCGACGCCCAAAAACGTGATGCGGCCGCCGCTGAGCGTGACGCCCTCGAGCCCCAGGCGCTCGCCGCGAATGCGGATTCGTGCGCGATTGAACAGGTTGAGTCCCGCCAGCGGCAGCTCGCCATGCGCAGCCTCGGTCTCCTCCTGCACCTCATCGATGCTCTCTAGGTCCTCGGCCGCTGCGAGCTTACGGTACACGAGCACGCGCTGATCCACCGCCGGCAGGTACTCCTCGGACAAGAAGTAGTCGGCCGGCAGGTTAATACCCACGCTCGCCGCCTCCACGCCGGCGTCGTCATCGCCGCGCGCCTCAGCCACGGCCTGGCCCAGCATCTGCGTAAACAGGTCAAAGCCCACGCTCGACAGGTTGCCGTGCTGCTCGGCTCCCATAAGCGAGCCGGCACCGCGAATCTCCAGGTCGCGCATGGCGATGCGCATGCCGCTGCCCAGGTCCTGGAACTCGGAAAGTGCGGTCAGGCGCGCCGTCGCCTCCTCGGTGAGCGGCAGCTCGCCCGGGAACATAAAGTACGCGTAGGCCTGCGTGGCAGAGCGGCCCACACGGCCCTTGAGCTGGTAGAGCTGTGCCAGACCCAGGCGCTGCGAGTCCTCGATGATGAGCGTGTTGGCGGTCGCGTTGTCGATGCCGCTCTCCACGATGGTCGTGGCGATGAGCACGTCGATCTTTTTGGTCGCGAACTCGATCATCACATCCTCGACCTCGCGCGGGCTCATCTTGCCGTGCGCCACGCCCACGCGCGCCTCGGGCGCGGCCTCGTGCACGCGCGCCACGGCGTCGTCGATGGTCTTGACGCGGTTGGACACGTAGTACACCTGACCGCCGCGGCCCACCTCCAGGCGAATCGCCGCGCTCACCACGTCGGGGTCGTACTCTCCCACGTGCACGATTACGGGGCGGCGCCCGGTCGGCGGCGTCGTGATCAGGCTCATGTCGCGCACGCCGCTCGTGGCCATCTGCATGGTTCGCGGAATCGGCGTTGCCGAAAGCGTGAGCACGTCAATCTGCTCGCGCAGGTTCTTGAGCTGCTCCTTGTGCTGCACGCCAAAGCGCTGCTCCTCGTCAATGATCACCATGCCCAGGTTCTTGGGGTTCACATCGGCCGAAAGCAGACGATGCGTGCCGATGAGCACATCAATCGTGCCCTCGGCAAACGCCTTGAGCGCGCGCTTCTGCTGCGCCGGGGTGCGGAAGCGGCTGAGCACTTCGACCTCGAGGCCAAACGGGGCAAAGCGCTCAAAGAACGTCTCGTAGTGCTGCTGGGCCAGAATGGTCGTGGGGCAGAGCACCATGACTTGGCGGCCGGAGTCCACGCACTTAAACGCCGCGCGCAGGGCAACCTCGGTCTTGCCGAAACCCACGTCGCCGCAGAGCAGGCGATCCATGGGCTTGGGCGCCTCCATGTCGGCCTTGATGTCGGCGATAGCCTCCAGCTGGTCGCGCGTCTCGTCGTAGGGGAAGCTCTCCTCCATCTCGATCTGCTCGGGCGTATCGGGCGGACAGGCGATACCGGTAATCGACGAGCGGCGCGTATACAGGTCGACCAGGTCAAACGCCAGCTTTTTGGCGTTCTTGCGCGCCTTGTTGGTGGCACGCGTCCAGTCGGCGGTGTTGAGCCTGGTCAGGCGCGGCTTGTCGCCGTCGGGGCCAACGTAGCGCGTGATGCGGTCGACCTGTTCGAGCGGCACGTAGAGCTTGTCGCCATCGGCATATTCCAGCAAAAAGTAGTCGCGTTCCTTGCCGCCCACTTCCTGGCGCGCGATCTCGCTAAAGAGCGCGATGCCGTGGGTAGCGTGCACCACGTAGTCGCCCGGCTTAAACGGGAAGGTGATCTGCGTAATGTCAACCTTGCGGCGGCTGCGCGCGCGGTTGGCATCCATGCGGGCATTGAGGTCGGCGATCGAGAACACGGCCAAATTGGCGTCGGGCACCACCACGCCCTGCGGCAGGGCAGCGTCAACAAAGGTCACGCGCCCGCGCGAGATGGTGGGCACGGCAGCGCCGGCGGCAGCCTGCGCGGCGGGCGTGGCGATGGCATAGATCAGGTCGACGCCATCGCCCACGAACTTGTCGGCGATGGACTTACACGTGGACTGGTCGTTCTGGGCGTTCTTCTGGTCGATCTTGACCTTAAGGCCGCTCTTCTTGATGGCCTTGACAAAACCGTCGTTGGCGGCGTCGAGTGCGGAGTGCTCGGTGAGCTGCAGAACGCCGATGGTGTAGTCGGAACCGGCGGCTGCGGAGCCGGAAGCAGACTTGCCGCCGCATCCGGCAAGCGGGGCCAGTGCGAGCAGGCCGGCGGAGACCAGAAGGCTCCTACGGCTGATGGTGATGTCCTTCATATCGTTACCCCCAGTATAGAAATGGCTGGAAACACTGCACTCAAACAAAGTGCAAGTGGAACTATAGTAGCGCGGATGTCCATTTTTACAATAACCTGGCGGGTTTTTTAATGCAGAATCGGATGGGCGGTACGGGTAGTCGAATGGGCGGCGGAGGGTCTTATGCAGCGGAGGCGTCGTCCTCCTCGTCCAGGGCGGCGAAAAGCTTCTTGCCGTCGAGGAGACGTGTGGTGACGTTTCTCATGCGGCCAATCTCTACGGTACGCAGCGTGTCATCGGCGCCTCGGGCGTCATAGACCGTTCCCAGCAAATACGAGATGCCGTCTCGCTGCTTGATGGCAAAGGGGCGGAGTGTCATCCGTGCTACTTCGGTTTCGCCACGTGCCGTGACGCTCGAAATATCAAAACTCACCGTGGTTCCGTGGTCGATGGCCTGCTCGACGAGCTCGCACGTGTCGATGCGCTTGATGGGCGTGCGTGTTGCCTTGGTAGCCTTGCTGCCTGCGCTTGGAGCGGGTTCGGGTGTATCGAGGTAGCCGCGAACGTCGGCGCTCGCCATGGCAACTAAGTGCTGCGCCATGCTCTTGCGGATAGCGATAGGCGTGGAGCGGTTGCGCATGACCATACCGTGGAGCCGGATGATCTCTTCATCGGTGAGCGGGCGGGTAAGAAGTTTGTAGCCCACGCCGCGTTTGTACTCAATTTCGTATCCGGCATGGCGAAGCGCGGAGATGGCGGTGTAGATGCTGCGCCGCGCTGCCGAGATGGGCATGCGGGCGGGGTTGTCGGGATGGGCGAGGCGCCGGATCAACTCATCGGAAAGCATGGCCTTGTCCTCGCCGGTGTTTTCGCTTAATAGTTGCAGGATGCGAACGGCGCGATAGGCTGCCATCGAGGCGGCGCCCCTCGTCGTGGTGTCGTAGGTTTCAACAGCGGCTTCGGTCATGGTGCCCACGTCCTTTCCGTTTTGGGTGGCGACGGTATGGAGCCTAGGACGCGGGGTTTTCCCAGGGGCGTAGGGCGCTCTGGGCGGTCGGTAGTCGTCGGCAAACGGCGGGTCGAGTTTTCAACAGCCCTGGTCAACTGACCAAAAACTTGCCAAAAGCTTGACGGATGCTGTTGAAAAAAGCGTCTCTCGACCGATGTCGAGAGACGCTTATGCGATGAGCGTTGGCGTGTGGCGACGCGAGCTAGCGTCCGACGATTAGAAGTCGGCGTTGCCCACGGTGCGCGGGTGCGGCAGGACGTCGCGGATGTTGCCCACGCCGGTCAGATACATGACCAAGCGCTCGAAGCCCAGACCGTAGCCGGCGTGCTTGCAGGAACCGTAGCGGCGCAGGTCAAGGTAGTACTTGTACTGCTCGGGATTCATGCCCAGGTCCTTGATGCGGGCCTCGAGCAGATCCAGGCGCTCCTCGCGCTGGGAGCCGCCGATAATCTCGCCGATACCGGGAACCAGGCAGTCGGCGGCGGCGACGGTCTTGCCGTCTTCGTTCATGCGCATGTAGAACGCCTTGATTTCGGCCGGGTAGTCGGTCACGAAGGTCGGGCGCTTAAAGTGCTCCTCGGTCAGGAAGCGCTCGTGCTCGGTCTGCAGGTCGATGCCCCAGCTGACGGGGTAATCAAACTGGTGGCCAGCAGCGACTGCCTGCTCCAGGATCTCGACGGCCTCGGTGTAGGTAACGCGGGCAAAGTCGGAGTTGGCGACATGGTCCAGGCGCTCGAGCAGACCCTTGTCCACAAACTTGTTGAGCATATTGAGCTCGTCGGGGCAGGTGGCCATAACGTCCTTAAGGACGTACTTGAGCATGGCCTCGGCGTTATCCATGTAGTCGTTAAGGTCGGCAAAGGCCATCTCGGGCTCGATCATCCAAAACTCGGCGGCGTGGCGCGTGGTGTTGGAGTTCTCGGCACGGAAGGTGGGACCAAAGGTGTATACGTCGCCAAAGGCCATGGCAAAGTTCTCGGCATTGAGCTGGCCGGACACGGTGAGGCTCGCATGCTTGCCAAAGAAGTCCTGGCTCCAGTCGACCTCGCCGGACTCGGTGAGGGGCGGATTTTTGGGGTCGAGCGTGGTCACGCGGAACATCTCGCCGGCGCCCTCGCAGTCACTCGTGGTGATGATGGGGGTGTTGACGTAGACAAAGCCCTGCTCCTGGAAGAAGCGGTGGATGGCGGCAGCCGCGACAGAGCGGATGCGGAACACGGCGCGGAACAGGTTGGTGCGCGGGCGCAGGTGCTGCTGGGTGCGCAGGAACTCGACGGTTGCGCGCTTCTTTTGCAGCGGGTAATCCGGGGCGCTCGTGCCCTCGACCTCGATGGAGGTGGCAGAAAGCTCGAAAGGCTGGGGCGCATCGGGGGTCAGCTTGACGGTGCCGGTGCAAATGAGTGCGGCCGAGACGTTTTGATGGGCGATCTCGTCGTAGTTGTCGAGTGCCTCGCGGTTCATGACGACCTGCAGGTCGCGGAAGCAGCTGCCGTCGTTGAGCGTAACAAAGCCAAAGTTCTTCATGTCGCGGACGGACTTGACCCAGCCGGCGACGGTGACGGTCTGGCCGCCGAGCGACTCGGCATCGGCATAGAGCTGCGCGATTTTGGTGCGGTTCACGTATCCTCCCATAACGGTTGAATGATAGTTATCCATACAGTTCGATATTCTAGCAGCTCGGCTCATTTGAGCTATACAGATAAAGCATTGGCGGGATGGTTTTTCAAACGAAAAGCGCCCGCGGCCAAATGGTCGCGGGCGCTTGACGAGGTGCCTTTTGGCTGTGTGGCGCGGGGCCTGGCTACTTGGTCTTGGCAACCAGCAGCGGGTCGCCCAGCTTGACGAGCGGGTTGCCGCCGATAAGCGTTCCAGACTCGCCGACATGGTCGATGCTCTTAAGACGATCGAGCTCGGAGACGATGACGGTCACGATGTCCTCGTGACCAGCGGCCTTAATGGCCTCGCGGTCGAAGCTGATGAGCGGCTGGCCCATCTCGACAAAGCGGGCAAAACCCTTGCCGTTCATTTCCACGGTGCCCAGGCCAACATGGATGAACACGCGCAGGCCGTCCTCGGTAATCATGCCGATGGAGTGGTTGGTGACAGTGGTGGCACCGATGCGGCCGTTGGCGGGCGCATAGATGGTGCCGGTAATGGGCTCGATGCCATAGCCCTGGCCAAGCATGCCCGAGGCGATCGTCTCGTCGGGAACCTCGTTCAGGTTGACGAGCACGCCGTTGACGGGGGCATAGATGACGCCTTCGCGGGTAGCGAAGCTTGCTGCGGGCGGAACGGACGCCTCGCCGGTCGAGGTGAAGGTGGACTTAAGCGAATCGAGCAGACCCATAGTTGCCTCCAACTTAAATAGGCGCATATCGCGCGTTTGGTTTGCCGGAAACGTTTCATATGTGTTTCGCGGCTTGGTCAACGCCCCTATTCTACGCTGCTCAAAGATACCTCTGAACTGGGATTATGTGATATATCAGTTGAAGGGAAACTTATTGTCGGAGTGTTTCTGCGCCACGGGTTCAAGTGGGGTACGCTTGAAGGCAAAAAACAAGGGCGCTTAATTTGCGCGAAGGGAGCACATATGATTGTCGAGAACCATGCGCTGTGGGGCGAGGAGCCGACCGAGGATTATCCGGCGACGTTTACGTATTTGGGTGCCGAGCCGTTGCCCGATAAACCGAATGGCCGCCGCCCCGCGGTGATTATCTGTGGCGGAGGTGCGTTTACGCATATCGCTCCGCATGAGCAGGATCCTGTGGCGTTTGCGTTTTTGGATCACGGTTACCAGGTCTTTGTGCTCAACTATGTCACGAGTTCTACGGGTGACGTGAGCTTTCCGCACCCCCAGGCAGATCTTGCCAAGATGGTCGCCACGGTGCGCGCCAACGCCGACGAGTGGCATGTCGATCCTAAGCGCGTGTGCGTCGTGGGCTTTTCTGCTGGCGGCATGATTTGCGCCTCGCTGGCAACACAGTGGAAGACCGGCCCCTTTGCGGCACTTGCCGGGGCGCGTCCGGACGACATTCGTCCCGATGCCGTGGTGCTGGGCTATCCATTGCTCGACTTTGCCTATGTGCGCGACATGCAGACGCGCGATCCGCGCATTGACTTGCGTGTGCCCAAGACGGGCGGCAAGACGGGGCGCGATTTGCTCAACGACTACCTGTCGATGGTGACGGGCGGCGAGGCAACTGACGAGCATCTGGCCGACATCTGCCCCACTACGCATGTTTCGCGTCAGATGCCACCGACCTTTGTGTGGGGCGTGTCCGACGACAAGACGGCGCCGATCGCGCAGGTCTACCCGTTTGCCCAACGCATGGCAGAGGAGGGCGTCCCTTGCGAGATGCACGTCTTTGACCAAGGTGGTCACGGCCTTTCGCTCGGCAACGCCAACACCGCGGTCGACAACGAGGACAAGCAGGTTTCCGTCCGTCCCTGGATCCGCCTGGCCTTCCGCTTCTTGGAGCGCCATCTGTAAGAGTAAGAGGGCCAGCCCCATCCCGTCCCTCATAACTTGCGGTGAAATAGTTCCTGTTTTTGCTGGTTAAAGCCCCAAACAGGAACTATTCCACCGCAACTTCGTTTTGATCTGTTGGAGACGGAGGAAAATGGATCATTTTGTCGAGGGGGCGGGCGGCTGTTTCTGCTCCCGCGGGAAACCACGTCCCGTTTGGGAAATCGTGACCCGTTTTGGGCGCAGATTCCGGGTCGCAGTTTCCCCGAGGGGCTCGATCGGGAAATTGCATCCCAGTCTGAATGCCGATTTTGGGATGCAGTTTCCGCTAGATGCCTCAACCGGAAAGCCCATCCCGTTTAGGTGTTCCGGAGTGGGATTTGGTTTCCGCAGCAGGCCCGTCTGGGATGCAATGGCCCAGAATCCCCCTTGCACCGATCTGTCGATTGAACATCGTTGTGTGTTCACGCTATCATGTAAGCTTAAAATTGGTTAGCCATGGCAAACGGTTAGCCATGGTGAACATAAATACAACGCCCTGTGGGCGCCGGGGGAGGAACACGGACGTGAAGCTCGATACACTCGAGATTGGAAAGGACGCCGTTGTCGCATCGGTGGCATCGGACGATCAGGCACTCCGACAGCATATTTTGGACATGGGTCTAACGCCGGGCACCGAAGTCACCATGATGAAGTACGCCCCCATGGGCGATCCGCTCGAGATCCGCCTGCGTGGCTACGAGTTGACACTGCGCAAGGACGATGCCGCTCGCATCGAGCTCGTGGGTATTCACGACACCGATACGGGTCCGCGCGCTAACGCCGCAATCGGCACGACGGAGCATCCGGCCCTGGGCGAGGGGACGTATTCGCCCCGTGCGGCAAAGACGGCCGTGCCCGAGGGCGCGCCGCTGCACTTTGCCCTCGCCGGCAACCAAAACTGCGGCAAGACCACGTTATTCAACCAGCTGACGGGCTCCAACCAGCACGTCGGTAACTTTCCCGGCGTGACGGTCGACCGCAAAGATGGCACCATCCGCAACCACCCCGAGGCGAACGTTACCGACCTGCCTGGTATTTATTCGCTGTCGCCGTACACAGGTGAAGAGGTCGTGAGCCGTCAGTTCATCCTCGACGAGCGCCCGGACGCCATCATCGATATCATCGACGCAACCAACATCGAGCGCAATCTGTACCTGACGTTGCAGCTTATGGAGCTTGACCGCCCCATGGTCATCGCGCTCAACATGATGGACGAGGTGACGGCCAACGGCGGCGCCGTAGACGTCAATCTGCTCGAGAGCCTGTTGGGCGTGCCTGTTGTCCCCATTAGCGCTGCCCGCAACGAGGGCATCGGTGAGCTGGTGGATCATGCCTTGCACGTGGCGCGGTTCCGCGAGCGCCCCGGTCGCCTGGACTTCTGTGCGCCCGACGGTCCGGACGGCGGTGCGCTGCATCGCTGCATCCACGGTATTGCTAACCTGATCGAGGACCATGCCGTGACGGCGCACATCCCGGTGCGCTTTGCGGCGACCAAGCTGGTCGAGGGCGATGAGCTGGTAACCGAGGCGCTTCACCTGGATCGCAATGAGCTCGACGCTATCGAGCACATTATTACCCAGATGGAGGGCGAGGCCGGCACCGACCGCCTGTCTGCGCTGGCCGATATGCGTTTTAGCTTTATCGGCGACGTGTGTGGGCGTTGCGTCGTTAAGCCGCATGAGAGCCGCGAGCACGTGCGCTCCGTCAAGATCGACCGCATCCTGACGGGTCGCTACACGGCCATTCCGGCGTTTTTGGTGATCATGGGCCTCGTCTTTTGGCTGACGTTTGGCGTGATCGGCGCGGCGTTGCAGGGACTTATGGAGGACGGTATCGCTGCCGTCATCGCCTCGGCCGATGCGGGCCTCAAGGCGTTCGGCACCAACGACGCAGTGCGTTCGCTGGCTGTCGACGGCGTGCTTACGGGTGTGGGCAGCGTGCTGACCTTCCTGCCGATTATCGTCGTGCTCTTTTTGTTCCTCTCCATTCTGGAAGACTCGGGCTACATGGCGCGCGTCGCCTTTGTCATGGATAAGGTGCTGCGTCGCTTTGGCCTGTCGGGCCGTAGCTTTGTGCCCATGCTCGTCGGTTTTGGCTGCACCGTGCCGGCTATCATGTCGACCCGTACGCTCCCATCCGAGCACGACCGCAAGATGACGGTCATGCTCACGCCGTTTATGAGCTGCTCAGCCAAGTTGCCGGTTTACGGCTTGCTGTGCGGGGCGTTTTTCCCGCAGGCGACGGTTCCCGCCATGGTCTCGCTCTATCTGATCGGTATCGTGGTCGGCTGCATCGCGGCTTTGGTGCTCAACCGCACGGCATTTAAGGGCGACCCGGTGCCGTTTATCATGGAGCTCCCCAATTACCGCCTGCCGAGCGTCAAGACGACGGTGATGCTGGCATGGGATAAGGCCAAGGACTTCATCACCAAGGCCTTTACCATTATCTTTGCCGCTACGGTGGTCATCTGGTTCCTGCAGACGTTCGATATCCGCTTTAACGTGGTCGCCGACCAGTCGCAGAGTCTACTTGCCGGTCTGGGTAGCATCATCGCGCCGGTGTTGGCCCCGCTCGGCTTTGGCGATTGGCGTGCATCCACGGCGCTCGTCACGGGGCTCATTGCCAAGGAGAGCGTCATCTCGACGCTCACGGTGCTTTTGGGCGCAACCTCTCCCGCGGTGCTGTCAACTATGTTTTCGCCGTTTACCGCTTACGTGTTCCTGGTCTTTACGCTGCTGTACCCGCCCTGCGTGGCGTCCATCGGCGCCGTCAAGAGCGAGTTGGGCGCGCGCTATGCCGTGGCTGTATTCGCGTTTCAGGTGACGGTCGCCTGGATCGTGGCGTTTGTCGTGCATTCGGCGGGCATATTGCTGGGGTTGGCTTAGTTATTTATTGGCGGCGCAACCTCTGTGTATTGAGTTGATTGCGGCCCCGCATCTGTACTGACGGATGCGGGGCCGTTGCTATATAATCGCCTCCGCTCAAAATGATTGGAGACGTTATATATGAGTCAGGCAAGGCAAGACGGCATTACGCTCAGGCAGTGGCTCCCGCTCATCGGGCTCGCCTGCTGCGCGTTCGTGTTCAACACGTCGGAGTTTATGCCCATCGGCCTTCTGACTGATATCGCCGCATCGTTCTCGCTCACCGAGGCCCAGGCAGGCATCATGATTTCGGTCTACGCCTGGGGCGTCATGCTGCTGTCGCTGCCGCTTATGGTGTTTGCCTCGCGCTTTGAGTTCAAGCGGATGTTGCTGGGCGTGCTGGCCGTGTTTTCGTTGGGCCAGTTTCTGTCCGCTGTGGCGCCGACTTATCCCATCCTGGTCTGCGCACGCTTGGTGGTTGCCTGCGCACATGCCGTGTTCTGGTCGGTCGCCTCGATCATGGCGTCGCGCCTGGTTGACACCCGTCACGGGGCTCTTGCCATCAGCATGATCGCCACAGGCTCGTCCATCGCGCAGATCTTTGGCCTGCCGATCGGCCGCGCCATTGGCTTGGCCGTGGGCTGGCGCATGACGTTTGCCGTGGTCGGTGCCTTCTCTGCCGCCGCGGTGGTGTACCAAGCCGCGGTGTTCCCGGCTATGCCGGCGGGCGAGCGTTTTACCGTCAAGCAGCTGCCCGAGCTGCTCAAGAACCCGTTTTTAATCGCGCTCTACGCGGTCACGGTCTTTATGGCGACCGGCTATTACGCAAGCTAC
>OGUN01001074.1_pt1 | contig 20913 bp, 16 predicted proteins | sample 1553621 | NCBI WGS metagenome assembly OGUN01 (sample SAMEA2580300, study PRJEB22360) | human gut metagenome | biome: human gut; feature: human-associated habitat; material: faeces | place: Denmark | collected 2008/2010
CTGTATCAGTTTGAATTAAACGGTCATGATTGGCTTTGAAATCGTAGGTGAATTCAATGCCCAATGGGAGAAGCTCATCTGCCAACTCAGTAAAACTATCAATTACTTCCGCTACTTTTTCATCATCTTCATTTTGGGTACTCAGATGGATTTTGATAGTATCTTGTTGGACGGTTACTTCCCTAACCATTTGAATAAAATCGACCAAGTTGTCAATCTGGTAGGGTTGACGGATAAACGGATCAACCAAAGTGATTTCTTTCGCATCATGTAGGTAATCGCCAAGCAGCCCTTTATATGTGACTCCGCCTTGATTCTCACGAATAGAAATCATGGTACTTACCAATGGTTTTATACGCGGTCTTGCTTCACGAGCGACCGGTGCGGCTTTTTTCGTATCGATTGTTTCATCAGCTGTCGCTTCTGCCATCTCTTCGGTATCGTTTGCTGCTTGTTCAACTACATTCCGATGGTTGTATTCCAGATTTTCCAATGTTTCCACTTTAATTATATCACCTGTTTTTAACCAAGTGTATTCAAATTTGGCAGGCTCCGCACAGAAGGTGGTATCAATGATATAGAGCTGGTCTTTCACACGCTTGCGTGACTCTGCAGCAAAATCAATCAGTTCCTTAGCTTCTTCCTCTGTCATCACACCATTCGGATAGATAAGTTTGCAGAAGCCAGAGAAGGTTTTGCGTATCGCATTGTGGTCGCGTTCGGATAGCGTTCCGCTGAATTTTGCATATTGGTTCAGCTTTCCTGAGCAGTCGATATTACGCAATTCATGCAGAATGGCGGATATATAATCTGTAATCAGACCGTAACCTGTACTGAATGAATTCTTTTTCAAAACTTTCACTTCCCAACCAGGGTTATAGACATGAATACGGTCTAAAAAGGCACCCGTCTGTAGGAAATCGGAAGGTATAGATTCAAACAGATGGGAGTTTTTTAGCATATAGGGTACAGTATGTTTCGTGTTGCCTACGAATGCCATAGATGCCGTGCTCTCATGCGTCCCTTTGCCACGGTTGAAAGATTTGTTTGCCAGGTAGTTCTGCATCGTGTCAACCAACTTTGCTTCGATGGATCTATGGGGCTTTTGTTCATATTCGTCCCAAGCTACCACATCCCAGTAGCCCACTAATCCCAGTAATTCTTTATTTCCCGACATCTTGACAAACAGACGGGCACTGGTTACGTCTCCACCACTCACTAAAACAGAGTAAGGAGAAAATTCTTGATACACATGTGACTTACCTGTGCCTTTAGGCCCCAGTTCTACAAAGTTAAAGTTGTTCTCAATGTGTGGTAAAAGCCTTGCCAAAGCAATGAATTTCTCTCGGCGGTTCAAGTTCTCGGGGTTCAGACCGATTGTGTGCATCAGCAAGTCAATCCACTCTTCTGTCGTAAACTTCTCCCTTTGGTCAATGTATTCATCCAAGTCTATGTTGGAAATCTGAATCGGCTTTAGTGATTGAACTTCCCAACGGATATGAATATCTTCACCGGAAAGGTAGTTTATTTTGATGATGCTCCACACGCCATTCCCGGACAACAACTTAGGATTACGCTGAACAATGCTGTCTCCAATAGGAATCTTATTCAATCCCAAATTGGCAAATGCGATTTCATACTGGTCTTGCTTGTCGTTAAGTGTGGCGGTTATTTTATCTATTACGGTATAAGAGCCACGCTCACGGATGCGACCTTTTATCAGGTCTGCTTCCGCACGGCTGATGTAATTGTTACGGATAACCGTTTTCACCTTTTCCACTCCTTCCTCAATAATCTGAGGGTCATCACTGGCACAATACTGTCCCAACAGGTATTCCAATACATAGGTGGGAACAGGCAGGTTTCCTTTTACTTGAAAAGCCAAGTCTTTACGGACTACTTTGCCAACAAAGGCATCTAATATCTTTTCTTGTAGTGTCATCATGCGAAGTCGAAGTCGTTTTCAATTAATGTATTGTTGGTCACATTCTCTTTGATGATAGGATTCATATTATCCTCCACATCATAGACTTTCAGTTGCAACACTTTGGCATCCACGTGTCGGTTGAGGGTCAAGTCCACAGAGATTTTTCGAGCATCGAGCAATTGTTCTGTCTTATCCAACAGGATTTGCTGAATGGCGGTTACAGGTTTGTCGTTGACATATAGCCCGACCGTCACGATACGCTCTTTCATATCCATATTGACAGCCTCTGTTTGCAGCAGTTTGAACCGCAAGCGGGATGAAATAACTAATAATCTGCGGTCTAACAGTACCACTCCGACTGGCTGTTTGTTGTCTTGGCGTTCCTGACGGCAAGTGATTACAGGAATAATCATTTCCTGAAGCGCTGCTCCTCCATGGGCAAAGATATAACCGCCCGCCGGTGCCGCCAATCGGTTGGTTCCTTCTGGCACTGCCACATACATTCCTTCTGCATTCTCTATACCCGAAGCATCGCTCAGTGGATATTTTACGATATGAGGAATTGCCCGGGCAGATGTAGTCAGGTAATAGCGAGATTTCTTTTCCAAGAATTCGTCAGTTACTTTCAATTTGTCTTTCTCTGCCATTTCCATATCATTAAAGATAAAGCCATGGTCGGCAGTGACATACACTTCGGTCACGTTGTACGAAGAGAGTATTTTGGACACAAGTATGCTCAACTCCTGTACAGCTTGTGTACATCCTGCTACGACTTGCTTTCCTGTACCGTCATGTCCGCTGGCATCAATACTGTCGTGGAAGATATAGACCAAAGAGTTCTTAAAAATCTCTCGGTTCTTTTCTGTATTATATTGAGCCACTTCTTCAAAGGAAACGCATATAGATTTATCTCGGTAGGATTGTAGAAACTCCGAACGCTTTTGTGTACTGTCCAGTAACTTATTATCCACACACATCTTTTGTTCATCGGTTGTTCCAAACAGTGTCAAGTTCTTGTGAGGCAGCAGGGAGGGTTTGCAGAATTTCGTTTCTGTAGGGAGCATGGCCAACGCTGCATCGAGTTTGGCAATGTGGCGTGACTTGGCAAGCTCCTGCACCAAATTCGCAGCTAATTCATAACGCAAGGCATCGCAGACAATGACCGCCACTTTTTTCTGTATAGGACGGATGATGCTTGCGTAAAAGTCCTGCTGTCTGAGAACGTGTAAGGCATTCAGTCCACCTGCATCTTGTATGCACTGTGTCCATTCCAGATTCAATCGGTTACACCATTTGGCATAGCCGTTGTCTGCTGTCTTCTTTACCTCTTGTGCTGCATCATGCAACGGACAGGTAGGAAGAATCTTGTAATAAGCTTCAATAACCCACCTATAAAGTTGGTCTATCAAATGGTAATCCGATTCATACTGTGCGACATACTCATCCGGCGTAGTAAGTGTGCAGATTTCCACAGACATTTGTTCGTACAGGCGGGCCACAAGGATGATATAATCCATTACTGCACTTAGTTCACTGTCATTATAGTGTGTCAATTGTAGATTCTCCATCCGTCTCAACACCTTTTGCGGTTCGTCCGGCAGACTGTTTTCCATCAGCATTTTCAGGATAGCCGTGCACAGTTGTTCCGGAATGAAGTAATAGTCTGCCTCCGGTCCATACCAGCGGATAATCTCTTCGTCCCGGATCTCTTGCCCCAATTCATGAATCGTTTCCATAAATGCTTCCGCCGATTTAGGATTATTCAAGGCAAGTTCCAATATCCGGTTCATCTGCTGCAATGCCACCGCGTTGTTTATCCAGTTGGCTTTATAGTTGTCTGCTTCTATTGACGAAAGATTTTGGACGATGGCGTTGTATTTCAGGATTTGGATAATCTTCGATACTTTGTCGGGCGTATTGTCGTCATACGTCACACCGAATATATCCACCAGTTTGCCATCCAGCACTTCTTTGACAAGAGGGGCATTCCTCAGTTTGGTAAAGAAGTCCAACCGCTTTTTCTGTTCGCTTTCGCGTCCTAACATCAGGAGATGAATCAGAATGGCATCCCATTCCAATACACGCTGCTGATGAAGGAAGGAAGAGAGAAGTCCCCTTACGGCAATCTCCTTTTGCATAGTACCCTCGTCGTAATAGGGTTGCAGCAGACGCATGACGGTGGTAGACTGCAACAACTGCAAGTTCTTCTCCACAAAGGTAGTCATGGAGGCGGGCAGATGATACTGTTGCATGAATGCCGCATAGTCTAACGGACAATACTCCATATTGGCCGCCAGCACATCCATCAACGGGAATTTCTCTTGCAGGGATTTCTGCTTCAGCGGAGAGGACATATCCATATAGAGGACAACTTTCTTGTCTGCCCAGTCATGGTCGAGGTTATATTTGGTGGTAAACCAATCGCCCTTGAAATCTACATAGATGAAATCCGTTTCCCATGACATCCCTTGAAGGTCATCATGCAGAAAAGGGTCATTGAAGATGAACAACACCTTCAGCAATGGGTTCCGCTTGAAATAAGCATATATTTTATCTTGTATAGTCTTCATTATAAATTTATTTGTTGCATGATGTAAAGAGTTTCAAATCAGGGAACTCAACATTACATGGATATTTTGAATACAGTACCTGATAACATGGCTGATTATATTCTGTCTCCATTGCTATCAGTTTTTCTTTTTGAGGAGAAACTGATTTTATCATACATCCATTAAAAATACGATGTATATATGGAATCAGAAACGTTCTCTCATTCAGATTTATTGTTAATTCTTTTTCTTCAGAAGATACCATTAATAATTCTTCATTTATAGGTATCTCTCCTGTAAAAGAATCACTATCGGTGGTTACTTGAAACGTCTTATATTGTTCATTTTTATAGTGAACACATTCATGTTTGAGAAATGAAGCCACAATGCGGGCATATCGGAAACGTTCTTTCGTGTACTCATGATAAACGGAGAATTTTTGTCCTGTTTGTAATTCAATCTCTTTTATGTTAGAATAGTATTCCTTAAACTCATCGAAATGGCAATCTTTAAGTTCTTCAGGGTTGCTAAACTTAAATGGTTCAGAGGTAAGCTCTTTTATAAATACCTCTTCACCAGAAAAGAATGCAATAGGAACTTCTATCCATTTCAATGCTTCGTTGCAGTCTTTGTATTTTTTCTTGAAGTCGAAATTGAATGTTATATTTGCACCTCGTGGTTCATGAAGGATTAAAGTGATAGCCAAATCAAATATATGGCAATTTGCAAACATCAACAATTTGGAATTGCTTATAACATAACATTTGGTTGTGACTGATTCAAAGAATCCTTTTTGTGGAATACGAATTGTAAGGTTAAACTGACGTTCGGTTGGTCTAATAATAATCTCTCGGAATTGCTTATGAAGTACAACGCCATTTACAGAGTGTACACAATTTAATAAATCTTCTCCTGCAATACGAATACATGGTACTCGTACTCTATCATTAAAAATATCGTTTTCTAAATACTCTCCGACTTTGTCAAAATCAGCCTCTTTTATCTTTTCCCCAATAGAAGAACTTATTTGCATATTTATTTTATGGGTCAATTCTTCTCCCGCAAAAGGTTCTACACCTTTAATTTGATTGTCGCCAGTTGGCTGCACTGAAACAATCGGGTTGCACCTATGTTGATGATAGAATCTGGTGTATATTTCTGCTGATATATTATTATGACGAAAATCATCACTTATGTTTTCCACAAGACTTTGGGTTAGTTCTTGCAGAAAATCTTTGGCAACTGCATCAAAATAAGTTACTCCCATTTTTTTGAGTTGTTTCTGTTTGGCAGATGGTATATTGGGAGCAATCAGAAACATCTCTTTTTGATTGCGTTTGATATTCTTGGATATGGTATTTATTATATCCAATATATTGTTGTCTTCAAGGCTATAACCTATAAAGAGGATGTTCTTGGTAAGGAATTCCGTTTCAACTAATTTCCACATGGATGGGTTAGGTCGATTTTTCTTAAACTGATTATAATCATTGGTTGTGATTACAACTGAATCCGGAAAAATAAAATCCCCATGAACCTTAAAAATAGCAGTAGGCTTATTCAGATAAGCACAATTTTCATCATTGCGAACAACGTCCCTTTCTGATTCAGGATATGAATCTTCCAGTAAGGTGTCATAATTTGTGGTAAATATCCTATTAAAATGAGGTATGGCTGCAAGCATGTTATGGTCATCCATGCAAGTAGGAGTAAATTCAAAAGCTTGTTTCATAATAGAAATCAATTCGTTTCTACTGCCTGAACAAACTTCTTCCACAAAAAACTCTGTCAATTCTGCCAAACCATTGTCCTCATGCGCTTTCCTTTGCTCGTCATTATCCAATTCTGCAAGGACAAGACTTTTTAATTTAGACACAGAGGGGGCGTTGGCTTCAATAGAGAAGCCAGCCCCGATAAATAGTGACACTTTCGTCTGTCGGACTAATTTGATAAGTCTTTTAAACATACAATTTATCTATGCCTATTTGATTTTCTGCAACACATCCCCGAACTTCGCATAATTCACCACTACGCCATCGTCCAAGTCAAACTCGATCTGTTGGTCGGCAACGACATGCAGACGCTCGTGGTATTCGCGGCACTCTGCAATCTGTTTGCCGATGGCATCGAGTTTCCTGCGTTCCACGGCTGTCAGGTTGGCGGCGTTTTTCTCCATATCCTTTTGTTTCTGCCCCAGCCATTCGATGTGTGGCAGCAGGTATTTGGTGCGGATGCTTTCTGCCGTGTAGGGATTCATGCGGTGCATATAGGCGATGCACTGGAAAGCTCCTTTCTTCGAGGCGAACAGCCAATAGATAGGGCGGTTCTGATACATCTTCTTATGGTCTTTCCAAAAGTCCTTCACAAAGTAGTCATCGATGCTTTTGCCCAAGCATTTCTCCACATGGTTCAGGTTGTCCACCATTTTCGCTTCTCCCAACGTGATGAGCAGCCACTCCTTGAAGCGGGCGGTGGCGTTGTCGGCAAAGTCTGCGTCCGACGGCATCAACGGGATGATACCGTCCTCGTCTATCTGGAAACGGCTGTCGGGAATCAGTTCTTCATACTCCTTCACGCCGTCCCCCTGATTGGCAAGGATAAGCCCGGGTTTGTCGATGGAGTATCTGCCCATCATGCAGCCCACGGCATAACTGACGAATTGTTTGATGATGGCATCATCGTGCCATACGATATGTTGTTTTTGTTGCTTCGTTTCCATTTTAATCTTGTTTTTTACGTCTGAACGTATACTATGGCCACCTTCAGACGTGATTTTATACTATTATAAGGAAGATGTGGCAAGCACATGCCAACTATCATCTTTACTACGGCGTTGGATATAACCTTTGTCCGTCATTTGCTTCAATTGCTTTTTGACAGCAGCCGGAACGATGCCTGCCTCTTTACCCAACTCTTCGATAGTGATGTCCGGTCGCTGTTGCATGGCATGGAGGAGTAGTGTGCTCGAATCGCTTCGGAACACGATGCGATCGCCATCATACCACCACACATTAGGAGAAGTCTCCGTAGCAAAGTCTATGTAGTATTTAAGTTCTTTCTCTACCAGCGACTTGAAGTATCTGATAAAACGCTGAGCTTGTGCCAACGTAGCGTGTGCTCCTGCCGAAGGAATGGGACCAACTACAACATCCGTTTCATGCAAGGCATCAATGTATTCGTTTTTCCGCTTGTTTCTCACCACAATCATAGGCCAGCCGTGGCGTGACAAAATATAGTTCACCATCAATCGGGCAATGCGACCGTTACCGTCTTCAAATGGGTGTATGCGGATATAGCGATAATGAAACAGAGTGGCAAGTTCCACCGGAGTCATCTTACCTGCCGATTCCGCTTCGTTGAACCAGTTCACCAAGTCGGTCATCAGTGCCGGAGTCTCTTCCGGTGAGGCATATTCAAATCGGTCGCCATAACGGGTTATCACACTATTAGGACGTGTTTTGTAACGCCCTGCATGGATGGTGTAGCTGGTTTGCCCACCTCCAGGCAGTGAACGATACACGGTGTAATCTTCACGGAGCAGTGTCTGATGCAGCTGACGGATAAAAGTCTCGGTAAGAGGCATGTCCGGCTGTCGGGCTTCTTCTTCCATCATTTTCAATCCCACCTGGCTTGCCTTCATGTCATTAAAGTCTTTTAAGTCGCCCTCGCCACTCACTTTTCCGAATAGCAACAGCAGCTCAGTTTGCCCGTATGTCAGCGTATTCCCTTCCATGTGATTACTGTTGAAGTTGTAATCCACCGTGAAGCGTTGGCTCAGCAGGTACTGCTTGCGTTCCGACAACGGTTGCAAATCCTGCCATTGTTGATATAGTTTTTCTGTTTTATCCATCTTTCTGCTTTTATTTGCTATAATGCTATTATTCAATTCATAGCCTTGTTAAATTCCGCTTCTAATATTACCAACTCCGTTCCCTTGATTTGGTAATCCCATTCCCATAGCGTGGTAACGTGATTACCATAATGAGGAAACGTCGTTACCATACTGTGGGAATGGCGTTACCACGCCGTGGTAATCAGCCGAAGGTAAAGTCATAGACATCTCGATACCCGTCGAAGTGCATTCCTCCGTATATCCGTATCGGCGGAAGAGGTTGATGATCCACTTCTGCTGTTCGGGGGTGAGGAGACGTTCGCCGTGGTGGAAGCGGTAGTAGGTGGTGTTCCACCTAAGTATGCCTTGATATTGCGGCGCAGGTTTGCATCGTCTTTCCGCTTCACTTCGGCAAAGAGGGCGGTGAAGCCATAGGTGACGTGCATGATACGTGTCTGCTTGTAGCACTTACAGGTGTCGCCTTTCCGTGCCGTGGGATAGACGGCTGGACCTGACACACAGCCCTCGGAAATGTACTTTCCGGCAAGAAAGTGGGCGCAACCCTCTGTCTTGGGGCAATCGCTTTGGAAGCATCGCGCAAAGGAGGGGGGAATCTGGTCGGGGGTCAACGGGATATTTGTTTCCATCACTATTCTGTTTTTAAGATTGTACACTGATTTCTCCTTGCTGCAAGATGGTCACCTCGTCCAGCGGGACGTCGGGTGTCAGCTCGTCCTGCAAGCCGTAGATGTCGATGAACTGGCGGTTCAGTTCCTCCTCGTTGGCATGAAGCTGCATGAACATCTGTTCCCATTTCTGCTTGTATTGCGTCATGCGTTCCTCTAAACTTTCGCCCTCTACGGTTAAGAGAGGGTTGGTCTCGAAGTCCCAGGAGGTTTCGTGAGCATCCCAGTCTTGTTTGGAGATGGAGATGTTTTGCTGGACAAAAGATGCTATGCTTTCAATTGATGAAATAGTTAATGGAATAGCCTTTATATCTTGAATTTGGAAAGATAAAGTTGGGGCTATAAATGAAAGAATAGACTGAGTGACTTTTGTAGACAATAATCCCAAAACATAGTTTATATTTATAGAGTCAAAAAATATAGAAGGACTATTGCAATCAAATAACAAGCCTTGAGGAACAAAGCGAATACCTAATTTAGTTGAAGATATCCGAGACCAAGTAAGAAATTCATTTCCATAAATGGGAAAATTTGATTGCCTAACACGAGCGTCTTGTACTCCTGATTTGTTAATATGATTTAGCATGTTATCACCGTTATTCTTCCAAAATAAGACGTATTCTTGATTACCATACCATAATCTATACTCTCCGCCTTTTACATATGGAAACCATTTGTGCAATGATGAGTTGAAATCCTCAATTTTTTTACAGGAATAATCTATATTAGAATAGTCTACTTCAAACCAATTTCGAATAAATAAATCATTGTCACCTGTTTTTATTCCAATTACAACTCTACATTCATCATCAATAGTCTTGCTCTTAAAGGCTTTTATCATTGTCTCACTCACCCAATACCCAATCGGGCATCCTGGAATCTTCTCGAAGTTGGCTTGCGGTACATTGGGATAATATACCTTATCTATATGTTCAACATTTGCCTGTAAGAACATTCGCTCTTTCTCTGCACAACTCTTGCCATCCACCAAACGGAAGTAGATTCCTCCTTGCTCGGAAGTATGTCTGGCTATGACGAAAGCCGTGTTTTGCACCACCTCACCACTAAGCTCATCAAAGGTACGTGGCCCAAGATGAAGCATGCTTTCAATAGAATAATTATCCAACACGTTTTTGCGGAGTTTTTCGAAAGAGGAAAGGAACATCCAGCTTTGCATATTAATCATGCTATAACGTCCGTGCGGTTGCAGATGCTGGATAGCCACATCCATAAATACCGAGAAGAGGTCTGCTTTTGCCTCTTCATAATTCTTCTTCACATATTTACTCAGCACCTTATTCATATTGCCTCCCCCCATATACGGCGGATTCATGCAGACAGCCGCATACCTGTCCGTCAAAGCCAGAATAAAGCGGAATCCATCCATCAAGGGAGTAAAGGAATCCTCGTGAGCGGGATGCTCTTCATAACACCGGATGCAGCGTTTCATATATGCCTCCGTTTCCTCGCTGATGGAGAACCGGATGATGCTGCCTAATGTATCGGCTTTCTCCCACAAACAGGAAACACCCTCTTGAAGAGGGTTGCAGCCGTCAAGCCGGTAGTAAGCATCGAAGTGGCCGTGCATGTCGCGCCACGTATAGCGGTCGCAACGGGGGATGTCGTAGATGCGGGGCATCACGCTTCCGTCCCTGAAAGAGTTCTCCTTCTGACACGCCTTCATCAGCAGGGCAAACTGTGCCAACTGCTTGGCACGGGTGTCGAGGTCTATGCCGATGATGTTTTTCCGAAAGATGTCTTCTATCGCCTTGCGGCGGTTGTAGCCCTCTTCTACATACATCTTATAGAGGAGGTCGAAGCACTCATTGAGGATATGGCCCGAGCCGCAGGCAAAGTCCGCTACCTTCATTTCGGCCAAGTCGTCGATGGGGAGGGTTTTGCCAGAGGCAGGGGTATCTACCAGATAGCGCATCTCCTGCTTGATGTCGCTGTAGGGATTGTTGTCTAAATAGATGCGCCCCAAGGTGTTTTCCACCATATACTTCACAATCCAGTTGGGGGTAAATATCTGTGTGGCGGCAGGAATCTCATCTGCCTCAAACTTCCCCTTCTTGGCAAAGATCTCGTCCTTACGTTCGGAGATATAGAACTGGTAGAGCCAACCAATCAACTCGGGCGAATGATAGTCCTCGTCTGTAATGAACTGGGTATGGTTAAGCAAGTCCACAAAGCCGCCTTCCGCCAAGATGTTGGTGGGCAAGAGCAGTTCCGTATAGTCCGCAATCTGCCCGAAGCATCGGTGGATGATGGGTGTGGCATGGCAGAAAGCCACGATGAGCAGGCTGAACTGCTCGTTGGTCTTGCTGTCGTCGTTCAAAAGTTCCGCCAGTATCTCACGGTTGCGCTCGTCCATAGGCGGGATGCGTCCTTGGCGGGCTTCGCTCACCAAGACGGGGATGCGGATGTCTTCGCTCTCGTAGGCCAATACGGGGGCGATGAGCCGGTTCTTCACCATGATGCGGATGGCAACCAAGCGGTTGAACCAAGTGTAGGCAGTTTCTTCGGCTATCACTTTGATGCCTTTGGCTTGTACGGCTTGGTGCAAAGAGGTCCATTTGTGGAAGAAGTCGGTCGACACCACTTCCCCCATAAAGGTGGCGCCGCCCTCAAAGAGTTGCGGTTCTTCGGTGGCAACTCCCTTCGGCGAGAATCCCAACGCCAAAAAACGTTGGACGATCCCTTGAATCAATATATGACGTGCTTCGGTAGCAAATTTCTTTAGCTTATTTGTTTCCATACGTTCCTGTTTTTAGCTGATGATAATTTCTTTGTCTTCTCCGATATGTTGCATTAGCTGCTCTTTCAGGCTTTGCAAATAGCGGTCTACATCCTGTTCGGTGCGGATAGGAGTGGAGTGGTGGGTGTGCAGACGTATTACTTTGCGGATGCGTGGTGCCGACCCTGCCACCGTCAGCTTGTCGTCGGATGGCTTCGGAGGGGCAGGGGCAACGATGGCACGGTTTATCTTCGCTGTTTCCTCCTCGTAGAACCTGGTCGTATCGGCATTGGCGCTCAATGCGAAGAAGTTGTTCGAGGTGGTTAGACGGGCGATGACGGAATCGCGGTTGGTATGCTTGTCGGGCGATACATGGACAGACTTGGCGTATTCGTCCAGTTCGTCAAACACTTTCCGATAGTTCTCCTGAATCTGGGCGACCAGTGCGGCTTTGCATTCTTGCAGTTGTCCGTTCAGGTTGCGCTTCATCTTCATGTAAGAGGGAAGCGATTCCCACGGCTCTTTGTCCGTCACAATCGCTTTGAGTTTCTCTACTGTTTGCTGTTGGGCTTCGGTCAGGAAGGTGAAGTTATCGTGGTTGACGGACAAGAACTGTTTAATGCTCTGATAGTTTTCAAACTGCTCGTTGACGAATTGGTTGATGTTCTTGCATCGGTCGAACATCGTCGCTGCTTCATCGCGTGCATCGGTGATGGTGACAAAGAAGGTCTTGTGGTCGCGGATGGCCAGCCAACTTTCCATCATGTCAATCGCTTGGTCGATGGTGCAGGCGAAGGGACAATCGGATAACTTTCTTGCCAATGCACGGTAGTTCTTCAGCAATGTGTTCAGTGCACTGTTTTCCGTTTCCTTACAGTTGCGGTATAGTTCCGTTTCATCATTGCTTCCTACCACCGTCACGACATTGAAGATATGCTTCCATGCCTCGATGAAGTTGTTCAGCACCTCCTGAGGAATGGCTTTGGCAGCTTCGATGGTAAACTTGGCAGCCTCTTTCACAATGTTGCGGGCTGTCTCTTCGCGTGTCACATTCGGATTGTTGTTGTAGTTGAAAGCGTACAGATGACGTCGCACCAATTCATTGACAGTGTAAATGCTTACATAGTCCGACCACCCGTAGGGATCTTTGGCAAACTGACGGATGACATCGGCCACTGTCACATCATGCGGAGAGCGTTCCAAATAATCCTTTACCTTTTTCTCCGGAGTGGACAAAGGAGTCGTCAGCAAAGAGACTTCTGTAGCACGAAGGATTTTGGCGGAAAGCTCGCTTTGTGTTTTGGGGAACTCGGGGGCAGTTACTATTTGGGCAAAGGGGTACAACCCGTTCAGGTGGCGACTGATGGCAGTCTTGTACCGTTCCTGTCTTTTAGCCGTGCCCAATTCGGAAGCAGACAAGACATTGCTACCGGAAATGATGGGGCAGGTGTCTAGGATATGCAGGAATGCCGGAAGAATATCTTTGTTATACATATCCTTGGCACGTTCTTGGAAGATACGTTTGGTGCGCTGCCGTTCTTCGCTGATGGCAGGCTCTTGGGCGAACTTCTGCACACGGCAATAATCCAGGAAGTTGCGGCGCAACTCTTCGTTTTCCTTGAATTGGGGATAGAGGAAGAACACCAAATGGTTCTTCAGGTTGTTAAACGCAAACTGGTCGGGCAGTTCGGTGGCTGCCGTAGTCAGGAAGTCCACATAGATGTCGGCGTTGTTGGAAAGACAAGAGCGACCATCCACATTACCCCCTACATTGAAACTTCGGGTACCAAACGACTCCTTATTGCTGGATGCGCTAAAGCCCAAATGGTTGTAGATGATTTTGTACAACTCTTCCGAGTAGGTGTTGCTATCTACCTGTTGGTTCTTGATAATCTGGGCTACCTGAGATTCCTCTTCCGTATAGAAGTCATAGATTTCAGTTCCTGTATCGGTTTTAATTTTCCGGATAACGGATTTATCCATCAGAAAGTCGAGCACCTTGCATACTTCATTCTTGATGACAGCCTTGGAAGCATCTACTTTGGTCATTAGCAAGGTGACGATATTGTCTATCGTGGCAGAGAAAGTCTGCTTGTCTTGCTCGCTTAAGTTGCATACCATGAACAGCACATAGACAACTCTGCGATAAAACTCTTTCAGCTTCTCGTCTTCAATCAGATTGAGGGCTTGACGGGCATTCTCCATGGCACGCTGTCCCAGATGTTGCATAGAACCTTGGAACATGGGACCGAAGAACTTGTCGAAAGGAATAAACTCGCCCACTTCCAGGTTGGCCGTGTCTTTGGCAATGGAGAAGGTGATATTCAGCAGCGAACGTTCGTTACCTTTCACTTGCTTATCCACATAGTTCATGTTCACGAAAGAGTCGAGCACTTTCATAATCAGTTGGAACTGATAAGGCACGAAGGGATAGAAGGCAACGAAGTCGCTTTTATTCTTATAGGCCATATAGGTACTGGGCAAAACGAATTGCGCATCGAGTTTCGCTTTATCCTTTTCATAGATATTGGCCAATTCGATTTCAGCTTCTCCTTTCTTGTCCAAAATACGCTTCTGGGTGATGTATTCGGGAGAAGTCCCTTGCAAAGAGGCACGGACTTCAAACCGTCCCAAGATTTTTCCGATTTGGTTGTTAGGGTCTGTCGGGCTGCCTCCAACTGCTGTAACCACTTCTTCCAGCGATTGCTGGGCGGTACAAGCTATCCAGACCTTTGACTCGCAAACTTCATCCAGACGCTTCACCAAGGATTGGAGTTGGAGAATCAGGTCTTGATGCTGACCGATGAATTGGCTGACTTCATCCACGAAGAAGATGATTCGGAAATTGCGGTCGTTCTTGCTATCCAAGTACTCCTTCATTTCTTGCGCAAAGGCTTCCACGGAAAGATTGATGTCGTTGTTCACAATCTTGGTGCGGATAACATCGGTAGCAAGTTGCGGGTCCACTTCCTTTGCCATCTGCAAGGCAAGATCCAGTCGTCCGGCAGCGAAACGGGAAATGTTGCGTTCCCAATCATAGCCTTTCGCTTTGACGTAGTCTTTAAACGCTTGAAACTTGCCGTCATCATCCAACGCCTTCTCTAAGTATTGAGCCAATGCCAAATTGAAAGAATTGTAGCCGCGCTGCGCATTGAACTGATTCCAAAAGATATGGGTAAAGGTGGTTGAAGAGTCGGCATTCGCATCGTGCACATCACCGATGTTGAACATCACCATTTCCACTTGCGCCTGTTCCACATACCACTTCTGCAAGGATTTCAACTCAGATAAAGAGACTCCGGCCTGTTCCAGAATAGTTAGTTCAGCATTGCTGTGCATGATTTCTTGCGTGGCTTCATACAGGCGCATGAAAGCCATGTCCCGATAATCCTTTCTACCGGAAAGGCAATAGCTCGCATATTTCAGGAAATGTGATTTACCGGAGCCATAATATCCGTTAATCCATATACCGATATGGCAGCCTTGGTTTATCTTGACATTCAACAATATATTGTAAAGATTGGCTATAATCTCTTGGGTAAATACATATTCCACAATTTCGGTGAGAACCGTGTCTTCGCTCAAATCGGAAGCAGACACGGCCGGGTTTACCTTACGGTCAAGTCCTTTCTCGTATAAATCTTTAAATTGCATATAGGGTCTGTTTTTTATTTGTTTACTAGTAAGATGGCTCTATAGGTATGAGAATCCGGCAAGGTATCAAAAAGGCTGAAAGAGTTGCCCTCTTGATGACCGGGATAGAAAAGTATAATCTTATATAGTGAGGTGTCATTATACTTTTCGTATCGGGTCAGAAACACATTGGTGCGGAGGTAGGGAAACATCTTGCCAATGCCGTGCACTAACACATAAGGATGGTTCAACCCGTCGTTCTGTGTAATGTGTGCCTTGATTCTTTCATTTACGTAATGAATGAAATTGTCCGAATTGGCTTCGGTCGTCAATTCGGTGGTAACCATGTCCGGGTGAAGCCGGTCTTCTTCCAAAGTGTCCTCCAACAAACTTCTGTCGCCAAATTTCTCCTCACTCAAATAATCACAGAACACTTGAAACAAATCCAATATCATGGCGTTGATATAGGTGGTCGGACGTTCCAGTTTCTCTTTGAAATCTACAATCTGTTGCCGCATCAAGTATTCTTTGGATGCAGGGTATTGGTAGATATAGTAATTGTAGAAAATGTTACCATCCGCCTTTTGAAAATCCGGGCTGTTGAGATAATCATACAGCTGTTCTATTGTCATATGGGTCATAAGAGTTCTGATTTTATGTGACTGATTTCATAAGGATAAAGCAGACAGGCTTCCAAGAACCATTCTTCACCGGAACGTATATAGTAAGCATAATCAGCCGGTTCAAGATGTAGAGGATGCAGCTCTGCACTTTTCTCGTTTAACATGCCTGCTTGACGAAGGATGGTCAGATATTGGCCGGCACAGCGTGATTTCGTATTGTCTGTCCAACCATCTACAAACTTGTCTTTGGCAGATATTTCATTGAACTCCATCATAAGGTCGTTCTTCGTGAGAGAGGGGTCAATGGAGTTCCAATGCTTGATGGTGACATTGAAATGAAAATCGAAAGCCAGTTTATAGGCTTTCAAGATGGCGTATAGCAATCCTGCCTTTTGTCCCTGCTCGCTCATTCCTTGAAATTCCTTCCAAAACAAGGCTGGAACCGCATTGTAACGGCGTTTAAATTCTCCCATAAAGGTCTGACGCGCCTTTTGAGAATTGACTTGCAGCAGATGGTTATGCCGGATTTCTTCTTTGATGAATTCCATGCAATCCTCGGACATTAACAAAGGCAAGATGCGTAAGAACTCATTAAAAAGGAAAGAGCATCCTGTAATGGTGGCTGTATATGGACTATTATCCTTTGACATATTATTCCCTTTCTGTTTTATTGAGAAGGTCGCTAATATCTACATCAAGTAACTGCGCTACTCTTGTTAAAGTCGCCAAGTCTGGTTGTGATGTATTGGTACACCACTTTGAAATGGTTGCAGGGTCTTTACCCAGTTCTCCCGCCAACCATTTACTTGTTCGTTTTTTCTCAACAAGCACTACTTTAATGCGGTTTATATCTTTCATCTGACTGTCTTTTTTATGATGTTCAACGCAAAGTTAGTGATTATTATTGTAAACATCATGGTTAGAGCGAAATGTTTATTGGTAATTCCCTAAATCTTATGAAAATGCATGACCCGCAGATAACGGATTATGCATTTGACATATCTTCGTTTGAGAATTACTTTAAATTCTTATCTTATTGATGGATTGATTTGAAAGACAAACGCTTATGAAAGTTCTGAAAAGTTTAAGGTAACGATTTAGAGATTGTGCTAATTTCAATATTTTACAGCCTCATACTCATGAGTATAACTCTTCTTTAAACAAAGGTAAGAATATTTTTTGGATTAAAGAAAAATCCCGAAGGGAAAAATAAAAAATATTTAGGAGAGAGGATTGGAAAAATTCAAGAGAGGGAGGTTGAGGGATTAAGTGAGGGAAATCGCATAATCAATTTGTAGTTACCGAAAAAGGCGTATTCGAGATCCCTGTATATTGCTTCTACCGGTGATTATACGATCGGAAATATATTAAAAAATGACCCCAATCAAGAAGTATTTTACACTACCGTATCTTCCACATGCAGGCAAGTCTTTCCATACTTCCTTGTCGGCATTCTTATGTACACAAGAACACACTGTACTAATCAGAAACAATAACACGATCATTTTCACATTACCTACTTCAAAAGGAACTCACCAGAAAGTATACAATCACGAGATTCGTTACTGAGACCATATGTTACTGTGGCGTTTTTAGTCACTCGATATTTTCCGATCTTTCCGGTATACTCGTATATGGTTAGTTCCAATGTATCATGTGGAAGAACTACATCGGCAATCATTAAATAAGCATGGTCTTTAGGTAACGCATTTTCCCAAGTTTGAGAATTCTCATTATAAAACTCCAACTTATAATCATTTCTTCCCATCTCAATAGCACCATCCGTGTGATTTATTATCCTGATCGGAATTCTGCGTTGTGATACAGGATAAACGGAGTCCATTTGTAATTCGCAAATTTTTTCATCTACAACATTCGAAGATACTATTAAAGTATCTTCGAATGTATTTTCTACTCCTGTATCTTTCGGTGTATATCCTATTCCAAGATCTTTTTTCGTATACTGGCAAGAGATACAAAATAAAATTATGATGTAAAATATACCTACATATTTATTTTGAGGGTCAACGGATTTTAGTGAGCATTGATATTTCCTCTCCATTTTTCAAAACTGATGATAGGACTATTAGAAACTCGCTTTCTAAACAAGGTTATATTTTCCTTTGTACTATCTTTTAAAGAAACAAAAATAGTATTTTCCCTCAGATTTATACCTAATGAATTAATTGTTATTTTATTTATAATAAAATCATTTTGATGATCCATGAAGAAGTCATTAAGATATTTATGCACACATAATATATCGTTATAAGAATATCTACAGTCTATAACATAATAGTCTTCAACACCTAATAAAGAGTCTACACATTCCTTTTAAATATTATATTTAGGACAAAATTCAAGAATATGAGCAAAGAGTTTCTGATGTCATTATTAGCCGCGCCTACCGTGTCGGGTTTTGAATCGGTGGGAAGCGGGCTGTATGCCGACTATCTGAGGGAGCACGTCGACGAGTGCTCGACCGACGTGTTGGGAAACGCCTATGCGTCGATTGACGTTGCCGAAAATCTGCCGCGGATCATGATAGAGGCTCACATTGACGAAATAGGTTTTCAGGTGCTGTATGTGGCCGATGACGGATGTGTGTACGTCCGCAAGAACGGCGGTGTCAACATCCAGTGTGTGCTGGGTAACAAGGTCGTGATTTTTGGCCGAAATGGAGAAATACCCGGAGTGATAGGCAAAACACCTATACACTTGCAAAACAGTCAGGAAAGGGAGAAAACTCCTGAACTGTCAAGCTTGTGGATTGACACGGGGCTTGACGCCGACGAGGTGAAAGAACGTGTGAGCGTGGGCGACGTGGTGGCGTTGCGGCAGGGCGCAGAAATGCTGAGCCCGCACCGCATAACGTCGAAAGCACTCGACGACAAGATAGGCGTGTATGTGGTGGCTGAGGTTATGAAACGGTTGGGCGATGAACGAAATTCTCTTCGATGCAACGTTCAAGGTGTCGCAACTGTACAAGAAGAAGTCGGTTGCAGGGGGGGCTATAGCTAGTGGATGCATTATTATGCCAGACGTTAGTATCAGCATTGATGTGGATTTTGCAATAGATATCCCCGGTTGCTCCAAAACGAAATACGGAGACATCCGTTTAGGTGGAGGAGTTGTCGTGACATGCTGTTTGGATAGTGATATGCGCATAGTAGAGCAATTACGTAAAATAGTTTCTGATAAGGCTATTCCTATACAATGCTCTGCACGCCCCTATGCAACGGGAGGAACGAACGCTTCAAGAATACGAACTGTCCAGAAAGGAGTTCGTACTGTTCTATTGGGCATTCCATGTCGATATATGCATACGCCGGTAGAGGTATGTGATATGAGGGATGTTGAATCGGCAATATCACTTATTACTGAATATATAAAATCAATATAATTACAGTTACTCTTAGGTGTCAGAATAATTGTCTGCAAAAATTATTAATTAAGAGACATTATATCGGTAAGGTGCTTATGTTGCGAAATCTCTGGAGGTGTTATCATATAATGAGTTCCGATGAAGATCAACCAGTCGTTGAAGACCTTTACGTTGGTTTTGATGCTTATATGCGTCTCGTGGTAACAATAGAACATGTTGACTATGAGAAACCCGAATATTCTTGCTCGGTTTCTGCCATAGTGAATAAGGAGGATGCATTCAAATTGTCAAAAAAACTAAAGGTTTCGATGATGCATTTGCTGGATGTGATAAGCGAATCTATGGAAGAATATCGCGAAATCGTAAATGCAGATTTTCAACAAGTACAAGAATGCTTTAAAGAAATTACAGATTGTTTTATCAGTGAGAAATGTTCTTATAGGATAGTTCGTAAATACGGCAAACATGGTTTTATTTGTTGTTGAACTCTATAGAAAGAATCTACCCAAAGCACAAATGTTATTAGAAACTTCAAATGAAAGTCATGTGTCTTTTGAGGAGGAGTGAAAAGGCTATGATGATAGGGATTCCAAATGTTGTCTCTCGCCTTTTCTTTTCGCTGCATGAAATTTCACTTTTTTATCGTACCTTTGCTTATACCAAAAGAGAGTATTTGCAATAACAGACATCTGTTGCGATACAGTTGCCCTTTCAGAGAGCATATGAGAGTGGTTGAGTACATGTTGAGATGTTGTAAAATTTGATATATGAATATGTTCCAAGCTTCCATAGTTATCCCATACGAACAATCAAATAACGAGTGCTTTAGCAGATTGGTCGAGATTATTGCGTCTATGCCTAAAACATATCTTAATTCAAGAACATCAAATTCATTTGTAATGTGGATTGAGGCAGATAGTAGTCTTGATGTTGCTTCTATGGTCGCTGAATATATAAATAATCACAGTAACGCTTGTGGGCAGAATGTATTCGAGTTGTATCTGTGTACAGGCCCGGCAGAATATAGGGCAGCATATTGCCGATTGTTTCCTGAAAAAATAATAAATAATCAGAAATATTTTGCCAAGTTGAAAAAGCGCATTAGAGAATGTTACAAGATATTTTTCGCCAGAAAATTTCATGAGAAATATAAAAGAAATAATGTTGACCATTCTTTAAGATCTCCTTTTATGTTTGTCATTTTCCCAAATATGGATACTATGCCGAACGTGTTGAAACCAGTTATACATAAAGTATTAAGGAGACTGCGGGGATTTCATATTAAAAATGCACCTAATTTTATCGTAATTAACATACCGAACAATCGGACTGATATCATTCACAGAATAAATTCATCGATAGCCCCGATATTAAATAAGGTTGGTTTTAAATCATATACTTATTATTATTTTGGGGGAGAGAAAGAGGACCAAATTTTCCATCTAATAGCAAATAATAATTCTATGCTTGTGGAGAAAATGAAATTTTAGTCTGTGGATAATCATTACAAATAAAAATCAACGTTGTTTCCAATTTGTTAC
>OGUN01001082.1_pt1 | contig 20785 bp, 18 predicted proteins | sample 1553621 | NCBI WGS metagenome assembly OGUN01 (sample SAMEA2580300, study PRJEB22360) | human gut metagenome | biome: human gut; feature: human-associated habitat; material: faeces | place: Denmark | collected 2008/2010
TGCGATGCACTTTGCCGAAGAGATGACGGGACGCTACCGCAATAATCGGCCGGCCTATGCTGCGACAGCGATTGCCGATGCCTCGCACATGGCCTGTGTGGCCAATGATTTTGGCTATGAATATGTTTTCTCCCGCTACATTGAAGGCGTCGCGCGTTCGGGAGACGTCCTGCTTGGCATTTCCACTTCGGGCACGAGCAAGAACGTGCTCCGTGCGGTTGAGGCGTCCCGAGCCAAGGGGGTGAAGGTAGTGTCGCTTACGGGGCGAGCGGATTCCCCGATTTCCAAGCTTTCTGATGTGGCGATCGTGACGCCGGGCGGACGTTACGCCGACCGCGTGCAGGAACTCCACATCAAATGCATACACATCTTCATTGAGCTCGTTGAAAGACGCCTTAATCCGGAAAATTATGCGGGCGAGTGATGCTCGGCCTGTAAAGGCGCTTTAAAAAAACCGTGCTGCAGCGGACGGGATGTCCGCTGCCAAAGCATGCAGCATTACGATCCGCGAACTGAAACGCGCTCCTGAATGTGCGAGCCGTTGGCAATGAGGTCGACGACCGCAACGGCGTAATCGGCATAGCTCACAACGCTTTTGCCTTCCGCATTGGTTGTAAATTCTTCGCCGGCGAGCACATATTGCCCCGTCCGAGGCTGGCTGACTTCAAATTCCGCTGCGGGCGAAATGAAGGTCCATTGAACATCACTGCGTTTGCGGATGGCCTCGAGCTGATCGCGTTGAGCACTCGCGAGCGGACGGTATTGCGCAGGGAAGAAAGGCTGATCCACGAGCTGCTGCGTGTGGGCCGCATCCATATAGAGACTGCCCGCGCCGCCGACGATGAGCAGGCGCGTTTTCGTGCCCGAGAGCAAATCAGCCAGATGAAGCGCTGTCTTTACGTGAAGCGGCAGCGTGTCAGGGGTCCAGAAACCGAGCGCATCCACCACGGCGTCAAACCCGGCAAGATCCGACTGCTCAATCGCGAGGACATCTTTATGAACCACATGCTGTGCCGCCGGAGCGGTGCTGCCGCGAACGAAGGCGGTGACTTCAAAGCCGCGGGCGAGTGCTTCCGCAACAATATGGCGGCCGGCTTGACCATTGGCGCCGATAACTGCAATTCGAATCATGGTGACAGATTCCCTTAAATGTTATTTGGTTCGACATCGAACTAATGCAACTATAAAAAGCTGATTCAGGATTGTCAAACGTTTGCCTGATGAAAGGGCAGGTACACAGGGGCCGATGCGTTTGAAGCGGCTGCACGAACCCGAACGCTCACACTTTGCTAGAATTCTTCTTCGAAACAGAATCTTTTCGAAGGGCGGTGCCGAAACCATTGGCGCCGCCCTTCGCATTGCCTGTCCGCCCATGCTCTCTTTGCTGAGCTTTGAATGGACCGTTTGTCATGATGACCGGCGGTGCCCGGCGCACAGACACACCCGATTAACTCACAACGCTCTTTTTATTCATACTATGAACCGCATTCCTATTACGGCTGCCGGCGCAGCCAAGCTCAAGGCCGAACTCGACTACCTCAAGAAGACCGCTCGTCCCAATGTCGTTGCAGCGATTGCTGAAGCGCGTGAAAAAGGCGATCTTTCGGAAAACGCCGAGTACGATGCCGCTCGTGAAGAGCAAGGCCACATTGAAGGCCGTATCGCTGAGCTCGAAGGCAAGATTCCGGCGCTGCAGGTGATCGATCCGAAGACGGTGGCTGCGGGCGACCGTATTGTGTTCGGCGCTACCGTCACGCTTTACGACGAAGAAGAGGATTCAAACGTCACCTATCAGATCGTGGGCGACGATGAAGCCGACATCAAGAAGAACCTCATTTCGGTCTCGTCTCCGATCGCTCGTGCGCTCATTGGCAAGAGTGAAGGCGATACGGTCGTCTTCATGGCTCCGAAGGGCAAGGTGACATTTGAAGTTGAAACGGTCGAATACAAGTAATTCGATCGTCTCTTTGGCGGTTCACCGAGACAAAAAAGGCGGCAGTTCCGCATAGGGAACTGCCGCCCAATTGTTGCCGCCGCGCAGATCTCTGGATCTGGTGCAGCAACCCTTCTATTTCAGTGTGATCCGTCGAATCAGCCGAGCGCGGACTTTTTCGTCACGCGCTTCGTCTTTGGACGAGCACGTCGGCGCGGCTGCGCTTCAACCTTCTTTTTCTTGTCGCAGGGACGCTTCACGGCCACCTTTTTGGCCGGAGCAGCGGCCTCTTTGTCGAGCCCTTTGGCAGCGGCAGCAGCTCGGGCAATCCATTCTTCGGCTGTGGGTTCTTCCTCATCGGCCGGACGCCACAGGACGAGCAGCTTGCCGATCATCTGCACACGGGCGCAGCCGAGTTCGTCGGCTATCTTGACGAAGATCGCTTCGCGTTCTTCGCGGTCGTCTGTCGGTACGCGGACTTTGATGAGTTCGTGAGCCTTAAGCTCGCGGTCGATTTCTTTCATCACCGCTTCGGTGAGGCCGCTGGCGCCAAGAAGAACCACGGGGTTGAGATGATGCGCCTGAGCGCGCAGCGTGAGACGCGCATCGCGCGAAAGAGTAATTTCGCTCATAAAATTTCAGTCAAATTGATCTGCACCGACGGCCGATGCCGCTTTAGGATCGGGGATGAAGCAAGTCCCGACCCGCGAAGTCTGTCGGGCGCAGCGTAAAACACAAAACAGTTGGAGAGGGCCGCAATGCCCGTAGCAACCAAAAAACTCAGATCCAACCGCGCCTGGATCGAACGCCACATTAATGATCCGTTCGTGAAGCGCTCCAGAGCGGAGGGCTACCGCGCACGCTCCGTCTATAAGCTCATTGAGCTCGATGAGAAGGAGCATCTCCTCAAGCCCGGAAGCACCGTCGTCGACTTGGGGTCGGCGCCGGGCAGTTGGACGCAGGTGGTGCGGGAGCGGCTTGCCGGTCCAGACGGCAGCGTTCGCGGGCGCATCATCGCCATGGACATCCTTCCGATGGATCCCATCGATGACGTCTATTTTCTGCAGGGCGACTTCCGCGAACAAGAGGTGGCCGATAAGCTCGCCGAGATTTTAAACGGAGACAAGGTCGACGTGGTTCTTTCGGACATGGCGCCGAATCTTTCGGGCATCGCTGCGGCCGATGCGGCACGTTCGCTGCTGCTTAACGAGCTCGCGCTGGAGTTTTGCCTCGAACATCTTGCGCCTAACGGCGTATTCGTGACAAAAGCCTTCCAGGGATCGGGCTATTCACAATATGTGGAGTCGCTTAAACGCGTTTTCAAGAAGGTGGCGGCTAAGAAGCCGGAAGCGAGCCGTGACACGTCCGCTGAGGTGTATCTGGTCTCACGGGGTTTAAAGGCGCCGAAATAATTGCTTTCATTGCCGGTGGCCGGCAAAACGCGTCAAAGTGCCTCAGGATCCTGCCTGAGAGAGGTGCGGCCGCTACAATTACAAAATCTGCGGCCCGCAGAGCTGTCTTCTCTAACAAGTGAAGCAGACTGCTGCGGGCTCAACCCTGCTCGCGAGCGCATCCGTCCGCTCCGCATCAAGCAAACCGGTCGTACAGCGTCTCTCTTCGCCGCTTCGTTTGAGCGTCAGAAAGTGAAGCGCTTTGGCGGACCGGAACGGATACTGGAGTTCAAAGTTGGACAATAAGTCTTTTGCCCGCATTGCCGTATGGATTCTCGTCGCGGTGGTGCTCTTCACGGTTTTCCGCCAGTTTGAGACCAACTCGGCGCAGCCGCTCGATCAGACGAGCTACACCCAGTTTATGGATGACGCTAAGGCGGGCAAGATCCGCAAAGTGGAGGTGCAGGGTCGCAAGATCCTCGTCACGCCGCAGTCCGGAGCTGAGTACGCCATCACGAGTCCGGGCGATCTTTGGATGGTCGACGACCTGCGTAAGAACGGCGTTCAGGTGTACGGCAAGGCTGAGGAAGAACCGTCCTTCCTGACAACGCTTTTCGTATCTTGGTTCCCGATGCTCCTCTTGATCGGCGTGTGGATCTTTTTCATGCGCCGCATGCAGGGCGGTGCGGGCGGCGGCGGCGCCTTCTCTTTTGGGAAGTCCAAGGCCCGCATGCTCACCGAACAGGACAACAAGGTTCGCTTCAAGGACGTTGCAGGCTGCGACGAAGCCAAGGAAGACGTGCAGGAAATCGTCGACTTCCTGCGCGATCCGTCGAAGTACCAGCGTTTGGGCGGCCGCATCCCGCGCGGCGTACTGCTCGTGGGCTCCCCGGGTACCGGCAAGACGCTGCTCGCTAAGGCTATTGCCGGCGAAGCCGGTGTGCCTTTCTTCACAATTTCGGGTTCCGACTTCGTTGAAATGTTCGTCGGTGTGGGTGCAGCCCGCGTGCGCGACATGTTTGAAACCGCCAAGAAGAATGCTCCCTGCATCATCTTCATCGACGAAATTGATGCGGTCGGCCGCCAGCGCGGCGCCGGCCTCGGCGGCGGCAATGATGAACGCGAGCAGACACTCAATCAGATGCTCGTTGAAATGGACGGCTTCGATACCGGCGCAAATGTGATCGTCATCGCTGCCACCAATCGTCCTGACGTACTTGACCCTGCGCTTCTGCGTCCCGGTCGCTTTGACCGCCAAGTGGTGGTGCCGCTGCCTGATATCCGCGGCCGCGAGCAGATTCTTGCCGTGCATATGAAGAAGATCCCTGCGGGTCCGGACGTTGATTCGGCGATTCTCGCCCGCGGCACGCCTGGTTTTTCAGGTGCCGATCTTGCGAACCTGGTCAATGAAGCTGCGCTTTTCGCTGCTCGCCGCAACGGCCGCGTTGTGACGATGGCCGACTTTGAAAACGCCAAGGACAAGATCATGATGGGTGCGGAACGCCGCGCCATGGTGATGAGCGAGGACGAAAAGAAGAATACGGCCTATCACGAATCCGGTCATGCCTTGGTTGCTCGGCTTCTGCCTGAAAGTGACCCGGTGCATAAGGTGACGATCATTCCGCGCGGCCGCGCGCTCGGTCTCACCATGCAGCTCCCGGAGATGGACCGCTATGCCTATAACCGTCAGTATCTGCTCACTCGTATTGCCATTCTCTTCGGCGGACGAATTGCTGAAGAAGTTTTCATGCATCAGATGACGACGGGCGCGTCGAACGACTTTGAACGCGCCACTCAGCTCGCCCGCGACATGGTGACGCGCTACGGCATGAGTGAACGCATGGGACCGATGGTCTATGCGGAAAACGAAGGCGAAGTGTTCTTGGGCCGCTCGGTGACGAAGACCACACATGTTTCCGAGCGCACGATGCAGGCTGTGGACGAAGAGGTCCGCCGCATCATCGATGAGCAGTACGCACTTGCGCGCAAGCTCATTGAAGAGAATCAGGACAAGATGCACGCCATGGCGCATGCGCTTCTTGAATGGGAAACCATTGACAAGGAGCAGATTGACGACATCATGGAAGGTCGTCCGCCTCGCGCGCCTCGTTCAACGGAAGCGCAGGAAAACATGAAGCCGCGTGCGTCGCAGCCGGCTGCAAAGCCGACAGTCAAGGCTGAAGAGCCGCCTGCGGCATGGTGGTCTTCGAAAAGCCGAAGACCAAGGGCAAAGGCCCCCCCTGCCGCTGCGGATGCTGCGCCGACCAACAAGCTCGTTGATACGGGTTCTGATGAGCCCGATGTCGGCTCAAAGACGAACGGCAATCAAAGCGCACCGAAGGACGGCAGCAAGCCCGAATAACGTGCGCTCTGAGCCGCCCATCTGCAAAGGCCGCCGCGCCTGCCGCTCTGCGGCTGTCGGGCGGCCTTTTTCAGTGCGAGAAAAAAAGGAATAAGAGGATGTTCACAAATCTGCAGTACGGCGGCACCATGCCGTTCGCAAAAACATGGCGCTGCGCCGACCGAGTATTCGATCTGAGCGCTCGACCGCTCATTATGGGAATTCTCAATGTAACGCCGGATTCGTTTTCCGACGGCGGAGATCACAATAAGCTCGACGATGCGGTGGCATGGGCTCGGCGAATGGTCGCTCATGGCGCCGACATTATTGACGTTGGCGGAGAGTCTACGCGTCCGGGGTCCAGCCCAGTGTCGCTTGAAGAAGAATCCCGCCGAGTGCTTCCAGTGGTGGAGGCGCTCGCTGCCGAGGGGTTCGTTGTGTCCGTGGATACTTCGCGTCCTGAGATCATGACTGCCGCTGCTAAAGCGGGGGCAAAGATCCTTAACGACGTCCGCGGGTTCGATCTTACGGGCGCTGCAGAAGCGGCGGCAGCCACCGACTGCGGCTTGGTGGTCATGCATGGCTTTGATGCGCCTCGCGGATCGGACATTGTTGCGGCCGTTTATGACTATTTGGCCAAACGCACGACCGCGCTTCGTGAGCTGGGCGTATCGTCAGATCGCATCTGCTGGGATCCGGGATTTGGGTTCGGCAAGACGGTGGAAGGCAATTTTGAACTGATTGCCGCTACGCTTCGTTTTGCTTCCTCCGGCCAGCCTTTGATGGCGGCTGTATCGCGCAAGTCAGCGCTGGGTGCGGTGATCGGACGAGAAGTCCCTAAAGACCGGACTGCGGCCAGTGCCGCCTGCGCGGTCATTGCCTGCGGTTTGGGCGCTCAGATCGTGCGCGTGCATGATGTGGCTGAAACCCGTGATGAACTCCTCGTGCTGGCGGCTATTGAAAAAGCGGCAGCTCGGCTCGTTCACTGATAAAAATACAAAGAAGAACACCCAAGGAGAACCACTATGAAGCGACGTTATTTCGGCACAGACGGTGTGCGCGGCAAGGTCGGCTCAGCTCCGATTACGCCGGACTTCGTGATGAAGCTTGGCCAGGCCGCCGGCCGAGTCCTTAAGCGGCATAACCCAACGGGGCGCGCTTCGGTCTTGATCGGCAAGGACACACGTGTTTCGGGCTACATGCTTGAAGCCGCACTGCAGGCCGGTTTCTCAAGCGCCGGCGTTGATGTGGTTCTCTGCGGTCCCATTCCGACACCCGCAGTCGCGTATCTCACCCGCGCGCAGCGGCTGGATGCCGGCGTTGTTATCTCTGCTTCGCATAATCCCTATGACGACAACGGCATTAAATTTTTCTCTGCCGCCGGACAGAAGCTCCCGGACAGCTGGGAAGTGGAGATTGAAGAAGAGATTGACGAAGGCTTCGCCTGCGTTCCGTCGGCAGAGTTGGGAAAGGCTCGACGGCTCGATGATGCCTCTGGACGCTACATCGAATTCTGCAAATCGACGATCGACAGCGACATCGATTTAAAGGGCCTGAAGATCTTCGTCGACTGCGCCAACGGTGCGGCCTATCACGTTGCGCCGGATGTCTTTCATGAGCTTGGCGCCGATGTGGTCGCGGTCGGCAATACGCCGGATGGCTTCAACATCAATCGCGGCGTTGGGGCGACACACACCGAGCATTTGTCTGAGCAGTGCCGGGCAGCGGGCTGTCAGGTGGCGGTGAGCCTTGACGGGGACGCAGATCGTCTCATCATGGCTGACGCCGACGGACGGGTTTATACCGGTGACGAGCTGCTCTATGTGATGATCCGCGATCGCCTTTCCAAAGGCATGGTGGCGGGCGTTGCCGGAACGCTGATGACCAACTACGGACTGGAAAAACGGCTCAATGAGCTCGGCATTCCTTTCGGTCGAGCCAAAGTAGGGGATCGATACGTGCTTGAGATGCTGCTCGAGCGTGGTTGGATTTTGGGCGGCGAAACATCTGGGCATCTGCTCGCACTCGACCGACAGACCACGGGTGACGGTATCGTGAGCGCTCTGCAGGTTCTTTCGGCGATGCGTCATACAGGCAAAAGCTTGGCGGAGCTCACGGCGGATCTCCAGCTGATGCCGCAGGTGCTCATTAATCGTCCGTTCACGCGCGGTGCCGATTGGCACTCCCTGCCTCAGTTTGCTGCTACAGTCACTGAAGCGGAACGGGCGGTAGCCGGCCGCGGCCGGGTGCTCATTCGACCGTCCGGAACGGAACCTGTGCTCCGCATCATGGTTGAGGCCGATGACAAGGCCTTTGCCGAACAGCTTGCCGAGAAGATGGCACAGGCACTTGAAAACAATCTGTTGTCAAAAACATCTAAATGATGACTTGCGACAGCGGAAGTCGTGATAAAGTACTTCACCTAATACGCGTGCATTGCACCTTTCCAACAACCCGTCGTTCGTATCATTTTTTCGACCGACGGATGCATGCGTGAATGCTTAGGAAACTAAAAAATGGCAGAGAATCAGGAACCCGTCAAGGTTGAAAACAGGGCCCTTTTATTCACCAGCTGCAGCTTTTTTTGGTCGGCGGTCAGCAGTTCACCGTCAATGAACTTTCTGATTCCGTCAAGATGCCGCAGAATGTGATCGCTTTTATCAATGCGTGGCGTCAGAAGCGCGATGTCTGGCACAGCCCGAACAACGATCCGAAGTTCGGCGTCCGTGTCAAAGACGTTTCGCTCTACGAATATCGCGTTGGCAAGGCTTCGGCCGTTAAGCCCGCTGAATCCGTCGCTGCACCGGCTGTTGAGGCGGAACCCGCCAAATCCTCTGTCAAGCGTACGACGAAGGTGGCCTGAGAATGAATGTGTCTCGTCTGTCGGCGGTGCTTCTATGAAGTACTTTCGCAGAAGAGTTGATTCAATCTCAAGAAGGCCGGAGTCCCGAAAGGAACTCCGGCTTTGTTTTTCTTTAGACTTATGCTTTTACAGCGGATCGCAGGTGCGTTCCGCAGCCACTCGATTCAGGTCAAATCAAATGAAGCAGATCGTTGCCGTGATTAAGCCTTTCAAGCTCGACGATGTTCGTGAAGCACTTTCCGAAACGGGCGTGCACGGCCTTACTGTTACCGAAGTCAAAGGTTTCGGTCGCCAAAAGGGGCATACGGAGCTCTACTGCGGCGCAGAATATGTCGTGGACTTTCTCCCCAAGCTTAAGGTTGAAACGGTTGTGGCCGACGACCTCGTGGAGCAAGCCATTGATGCTATTCGTAAAGCTGCCCATACGGGCAAAATTGGCGACGGCAAGATTTTCGTCTACGACGTTGAACAGGTGATTCGAATTCGTACGGGTGAAACCGGCGAATCAGCTGTTTAAATTTTCTGCTGAATATAGAGCCGCTTTGAGCGGCTCTATTTGATTTAGCAGCCGGCGTTCATCATTACTTGGAGCGTCCATTCATCTTTTTGAAAGCCTGTCTTACCGCATCAGAAAGACAGGCGCGCAAATGTTCACAGCGCACAGTGTTTTCGACATTCTGCGTCATCTAAGACAGCAACGGGAGAGAACGCATGTCGTTGCTGAGATATGCGGCAATAAGAGACAAAATCTGTTGGGGGGGGGCAACAATTGATTTCGACAATGGAGATGTATTCACTGTAATTTGTTGAAATGTATAAGATATAACAAATTTTTAAGCGAAACAAAAAAATAGCGATTCTTATTCGCTTGCCTATCATACGTGGAGCGACAGGTAAACGGTTTCTGCAAGAGTCTTCGTTTATGAGTCGTTCGGGGGACCGGCAGCATACGGTCTCCCACTAATCCATTCTTTATGCGGCTTGATCAAGCCGTATAGCTATGTGAAGGCAACATCATGAAAAAGTCTCTCACCGCTCTCGCCGTTCTCGGCGTATTTGCCGGCTCTGCCATGGCCGCTGACGTGACGCTCTACGGCGCTCTCGATACCGGTTTTGAATACTTCCACAAGAAGACCACCCAGTATGACGGTTCCTCTGAAAAGAGCGACACGTTTGACATGCAGACCGGTTGGGATACGGGCAACCGCTGGGGCCTGAAGGGTTCCGAAGACCTCGGCAACGGCTATAAGGTCAGCTTCAAGCTCGAAAGCGGCTTCAATGGTGACGACGGCACGATGGGTCAGAGCAGCCGCCTCTTCGGCCGTGAAGCCGGTCTGACGCTCTCCGGTCCGTTCGGTTCTGTTGCCTTCGGCCGTTTCGGCGGCATTGCCTCGTCCTGCGGCACGTATGACATGCTGGGCTACGTTGAATCCTTCGACGGCGGCGACGGTGATGTGTGGGGCTTTGCGGCTTCCGATCGTTATGACAACATGGTTGTCTACCAGACCCCGCGTTTCGCTGGTCTGCAGCTGACCGCTCAGTATTCGTTCAAGACGGACAGCAAGGACGATGCCAAGTACACGAAGAATGCTGATGGCACCTTTGGTCAGCACTACAGTGGTGACGAAGGCACCTCTCATGCTAAGCGTTACGCTTCTATTGGTTTGTCCGGCGAATACGGTCCCGCTTCATTCGCTGTTGGTTATGAACTGACGAAGTATGGTGCTAATGAAGTGGCTGGTGTTACTACTGGCGGCACTAATTTGCCTGGCGATGGCCGTGAGCTCGACAAAGACGGTCATCTGGTCTTCATCGGCGGCAACTACGACCTTGAAGTTGTGCAGCTTTTCGCTGAAGCTCAGTACTTTAAGAATCAGACTTCTACAGCTACTATTGATGCCGAGGGTGACCGTGGCTTGAAGGGCTATGGCCTGCATGTTGGTGCGGCTGCTCCGATTGGTGCCGGTACCTTGACGGCTGGTCTGTATTACGCAGACTTCTCTGATGAGGAAGTCGCAGAGAATGTTGATCGTGATTACACCTATTACGGTGTGTCCGCTCGCTACAACTACCCGCTCTCTACCCGTACTGGGGTTTATGTTGGTGCCGGCTACGGTCAGACCAAGGGCGACGCTCTTGCAGGTCAAACCTCTGACTATAAGGACCAGGTCACCCAGGTCTATTGCGGCCTCGTTCACACGTTCTAATTCATCAAATTTTGCGTGAAAGAACCTCCTCACTTGAGGAGGTCCAAAGATCACAAAAATTTGATGAGGCATTTAGCCTCAAGAACAAAACGGCGCGAAGTTCCATTAGGACTCCGCGCCGTTCGTTTTTTGGGATTTTTTGTTGGGTTGTCCGGTAATGCTGAATGCGGGCGATCGGTCAAAGAGCGCCAAGACACCACAGAGCATTTTCACAAAGCATTTGATTGTCTGCTCAACGGCATTCTCATGCGGATGCCGTTCTGGGCCATCTGGCATCTGTTCCAAGAAGGTTTATTAGGATCAATCTTCGTGTTTAGGAGAGTCCGTCCCTGCAGGCGTATTTACATTCTGCGAGGGGGATTTTGCGGGGTGCTTACCGTTTTTCGAGGGTTTGGTCTTATCTTCTAAAGGCGCATCGATAGGGCGCCAGGGCGCTGCCGACGGCAGATTGGCAGGGGTAGGACGGTTTTAAAATGGAGGCCCGCTGCAACTTCGCGGTGCTGAAGCCGCAGGCTCCGATTTGGAAGACTTAGAAGATTTTGGTGTTTTCAGCAGCCGCGGGGGCTTTGGCGCAGCATTAGAACGCCGAAGAATGCGCGTCAGACTGATAGGGCCGTTTCCAGGGAATATGCGGCGTGAGAGCGGAGAGCGGTAGCGAATTTCCCAGTTCACCTTCAGTGTGAACATACGGATCAACACGATTGAAGCGGCGGTCACCAAGATGACAGTTGCAGCGAAAGGAGCACGATCCCAAACCAGCAGCCGATAAATGCGGCCAGCCCATAAGGTTTGCGGTCAGAGAGCGCCGCAGGCAAGCGGTTAAGCAGGACGTCGCGGAAGATGCCGCCCACAATGCCGGTGATCACGCCAACCAATGTGCACGAGAGCGGTGGAATGCCGCTCTCCCACGCAAGAACAGTCGCTGATGCAGAAAAGAAACCCAGACCAACAGCATCGGCCCAAAGAAAGAGTTCTCGTGCAATGCGGTCGGAAAGACGGGCAGCAATGACCGGCGCAAAAATGGTGAAGCAGATGATGAGCCAGGTAAAAGCTTCGTGTGACACCCAGTAAAAAGGCCGGATGTCGAGCAACATATCGCGTACCGTAACGCCGCCGAAGGCGCTCGTAAAGGCCAAAATAAAAACACCCACCGGGTCAACGCCGCGCCCGCGAGCAGCCAGAATGCCGGCAAATGAGAAGCCGAGCATGGCAATCGTGTCGACCCATTCAGTCGACGGCGTCAAGGCATTGATTACGGGTGTCATCATGGCGAAAGTGTCTTCCTTGCGGCGTTGCGGAGAGCCCCCTTAGCTGCGGCGCGGGCGGCGCTGCTCGAGCAGCACGATCACGGCGCCTGAATCGCCGTCATGCGGAGGCGCCTGGACAAAGGCCATGACTTCGCTCTTTTGCTGCAGCCAGCGGCGGACCATTTCTTTGAGAACACTTTGACCGCCTTCGGAGTTATAGCCCTTGCCGTGGACGATTCTCAGGCATCGGTGGCCGCGGATCATCGCTGTACGGATGAAGGCAGCGACGGCGGCGCGCGCCTCGTCAACGAAAAGACCGTGCAGGTCAATGTGATCCTGCACCGTCCATTCACCGCGATAGAGCTTGCGGGGAATATCCGGCGGCACGTCCGGGCGGCGGAACATCAAGCCGTCGTCGCTCTCAAGAAACACCACCGGATCGCACTGGTCTGAGAGGGATTCTTCGAGAACCGCTTCTTTTTCCAGTTTGCTCTGGTGCGGAACTGGCGCTGGTTTGGCCGGCGTTGTAATGCGGCGTCCGCGGGTGTGATCTTCATTCTTGACGCCGAGCGAGGCCATCGCTTCGCGGAAAGCCGCCGCTTCGGCGCCAAGGCGGTTCGCTTTGGTCGCCTGAACGCGTTTGGCTTCCTGCGCGGCCTTGGCCTGAACCTTGAGGTCGTGTGAAAGCTTCTTTAAATCCGAAAGATCGTGATATTGAGCCATTTTAAAAGTCGGATGTTGCAGAAATGATTGGATTCCAAAAGGTTCGGCAGCGATTGATCTGCTTTCAGGCTGTATATTGATCAGCGGCTCAGTGCCTCAAGGTAGCGCTGTGCATCCAGCGCCGCCATGCAGCCTGCCGCTGCGGAGGTGACCGCCTGACGGTAGACCTGATCCTGAACGTCGCCGGCAGCGAAAACGCCCTCCACCGATGTTGCGGAGGCAGTGGTATGACCTGTGCCACGGGTAACGATGTAGCCGTTTGAAAGCTCCAGCTTGCCCTCAAAGATCGTTGTATTGGGTTTGTGCCCAATGGCAATAAAGACGCCCTCCAACGGCACTTCGACAGGCGCTTCGCCGGCGGTGCTCTTCAGGCGCACGCCGGTAACGCTCTTGCCGTCGCCGAGGATCTCGTCGACTTCGCGGCGCAGTGCAAGTTCGATGCGACCGGCTTTCACTTCATCCATTAGCTGATCAATCAGGATCGGTTCAGCGCGGAAGGTATCGCGTCGATGAATGAGTGTTACTTTGGAGGCAATGTTGGCGAGGTAAAGCGCTTCTTCGACAGCTGCGTTGCCGCCGCCCACGACAGCAACGGGCTTTCCGCGGTAGAAGAAGCCGTCGCAAGTGGCGCAGGCGGAAACACCCTTGCCCTTATAGGCGGCTTCGGAGGGAAGCCCCAGATACATGGCCGAAGCGCCGGTGGCGGCGATCAGCGCGTCGCAGGTCCAAACGTCACCGAGGTCGGTTGTGAGCTTGAATGGACGGCTGGAGAAGTCAACATCCTTCACGAGGTCGTAGACCACCTGGGTGCCGAAGCGTTCAGCCTGCTTTTGCATCTGTTCCATCAAGTCCGGTCCCTGAATGCCTTCAGCAGCGCCCGGCCAATTGTCAACTTCGGTCGTGGTCATGAGCTGGCCGCCCGCTTCCATGCCGGTAATGACGACCGGCTTAAGGTTGGCGCGTGCGGCATATACCGCGGCGGTCCAGCCAGCAGGACCGGAACCGAGAATGATAACTTTGGCGTGATTTGTTTGGGTCATGGTGCTTTACTCTTTAGAAAAGGGTTAACGTCCGATAGGCCGCCAGCTTTCCAGTCTCGGCACAGCTTAGAGGCGTCTAGATTTGGCGTTTGCAGAATGCCGGCAAAAGACGGCGCAACTCGGACAGCCATGAACGAGTAGGAATTTGCAGGCAGCTGAGGCGCCTTGAGGCGGCAAAGCTGTAAAGCACTCATTCCAGTTCGCTCATAAAATAATTGGTTTGAGCATACACCAAGGGTTCCGTATGGCGAGAACGCGAACAAAAATTGAAGACGATGTGGATGAAGATCGCATCAAACCTTCGAGGGCTTCAAAAGCCGGCCGGGCCTCTAAAGCCAGGCGGAATGCGAATGCCGATGCAGAAGGCGAAGTGCTCAGCAGAAGCGGAGTGTCCTCAGCCGGGGCGGATGCCGATCAGGCTGCCCGCCGCGAAGAAGCTGCGGCACGTCGAGCCGCTCGCCGCGAGCGCCGAGCAGCGCTTATGCGCGCATTGAGTGAGCGTCTCTCTGAAGCATTTGTGGGACTTGCCCGTTTTCTCTGGCAGTATGCCTGGGTGTTCGCCATGCCGCTTGCCGTCGCACTCGCCGCGGCGCTTGCGAGCTATTCGCCTGCTGACCCCTCGTTTTCGGTTTCAACGGCTCGTGCGCCGGTCAATCTCTGCGGCCTTTGGGGGGCGTGGGCGGCGGATCTGCTCTTTAGCATGCTTGGTTTTTCCGCTTGGTGGCTCGTGCTCGGTCTGGCCATGATGGCTGTTTTTGCGCTGCGTGCACGCTGGCGCATTCAGCGCGGTGAAACCGCCCCTGATCGTGTCAATCCGCCGAAGTTCACCGCGTTCATCGGTCTTTGCGCACTTTTGATGGGATCCACTTCGCTTGAGGCCCTCCGCTTCGGCGGTGTGGATTTCGGACTGCCGGCAGGCACCGGCGGGATTTTTGGCAACTCTCTGGCGCGGGCGGTTATCTACTATGTCGGTGCTGGTGTTTCGGCAGTCGTCTTTTTGGTGCTGATGGCGATCGGTATTGCCCTGCTGCTCGATTTTTCCTGGGCAGACATTGCAGAAGGGATCGGCCGCTTCATTGATGAGAAAATCGTTGCCCGCTTTCGGAAGGACGCGCCGAGAACGGTTGGGTATTCCGATGCCGGAGAAGAAGTCCCTGCTGCAGATGGCAGCGCGGATTCGGCAGCGGATATCTCTGCGCTCTATGAACCAACCGCTTTGCGGCAGGAATTTGAAATCGTCAAACCTGACCTGAAGAGTGCGGGTTCGCAGTCGCTTTTTGTCGATCAGATGATCACGCCGGCACCGCAGGGCTTTACTTCCCCTGCACGTCCTTCGGTAGAAGAGGCGCATCCAAGTCTTTCGCTTCTGGATACGCCTGACCCCAACGGGCGAAAGACGGATGAGGAATCGATTCAGCTGACAAGCCGTTTGATCGTTGCCAAGCTAAAGAGCTACAACATTGATGCGGAAGTTCTGGGTGCTCAGCCTGGTCCGGTGATTACGCAGTATCGACTGGAGCCAGGTCCGGGCGTCAAAGGCGCGCAGATTGAAAGTGTCCGCGACGATCTGCGCCGTGCTTTGGGCGTGCAGGCTGTGCGCATCGTTCTCTCTATCCCCGGCACCAGCTGCATTGGCATTGAGGTGCCTAATCCCGTGCGTGAGACGGTTCGGCTTAAAGAAATCCTAAAGAGCGAGGCCTATGAGAAGAGCACCTCAGCGCTTACGCTTGCCTTGGGCAAAGACATTGCCGGTCACCCCGTGGTGATTGATCTCGCTAAGACGCCGCATCTTTTGGTGGCGGGTACGACGGGTTCGGGCAAGTCCGTGGGCATCAACGCCATGATTTTGTCGATGCTCTTTCGGAATTCGCCCAAGCGCCTGCGGCTTGTGCTGATTGACCCGAAGATGCTCGAATTCTCGCTCTACAACGACATTCCGCATCTCCTCACGCCGGTAGTGACGGATATGAATAAGGCCAGTGCAGCGTTAAAGTGGCTGACCAACGAAATGGACCGCCGCTATGCCGTCATGAGCCGCGTGGGTGTGCGTCAGTTTTCGGGTTTCAACGAGAAGGTGCTTGAAGCCGAAGCCCGCGGAACGCCTATTCGCGATCCGATGGCGGCCAAGGACGATCCTGCGGCGCCCAACCTCGAACCTTGGCCTTACATTGTCTGCGTGGTGGATGAGCTCGCTGACCTCATGCTCACCAACCGCAAGGAAGTTGAGGGTGAAATCACCCGCCTCACACAGAAGGCTCGTGCTGCCGGCATCCATTTGATTCTGGCCACTCAGCGGCCATCGGTGGATGTGGTGACGTCTCTGATTAAGGCCAATGTACCGAGCCGAATCGCTTTCCAGGTGGCTTCTGCTACCGACAGTCGGGTCATTCTCGGCGAGTCTGGCGCTGAGCAGTTGCTCGGCAACGGCGACATGCTCTTTCATCGTCCGGGCGCGCCGGATGCCCGCCGCATTCAGGGGTGTTTCGTTGATGACGGTGAAGTGCAGCGTGTGGCGGAAGCGCTGCGCCGTCAGGGTTCGCCGAGTTATGTTTCGGGTGTTACAGAGGGAACGGAAACTGCCGACGAGGACGGCGAATCTTCCGTCGGCGGCCGCGGCCGCAAGTCCGGCGAAAAGGATCCACTTTACGATGAAGCCGTGCAAGTTGTGCTTACAGAAAAACGTGCTTCCATTTCTCTCGTGCAGCGTCACCTTGCCATAGGCTACAACCGTGCGGCCAATATTCTTGAAGCGATGGAGGCTGCAGGGCTTGTGAGCAAGCCGAATGCTATGGGCAAGCGTACGACGCTGGTGCCTGACCGCGAACTTTGATGGATGTTGCTCATGTCAGCAGATTTTCCCCGCCGCCGTTTTTTTGTTTTGATGGGTGCTGCGCTCTGCGCCTGCGCATTCAGTCCTCTTGGTGTCAGCGCCGAAGCGGTAAAGACCGTGTCCGTTGACGGAAGCGCGCAGCTCGAGGCCTTTTTGTCACACGTTTCGGCTGCCGAAGGCGCCTTCCGGCAGCGTGTTGTTGACCGATCGGGCAAGCTGGTCAACGAAGCCGAGGGTATCTTCGCCTTTCGTCGTCCCGGCGCTTTTCTTTGGAATTATGAGAAGCCCTGGAAGCAGCAGGTCGTGTCGGATGGGCAGACGCTCTGGCTTTATGACGAAGATCTGATGCAGGTGACCGTTAAAAAAGTCTCCGACGCGTTGGGCGCAACCCCGGCAGCCGTTCTTTTCGGCAGCGGGACGGTCCCGAAGGATTGGCAGACATCGTCGGAGGCGGGTGCCGTCACGCTCACGCCTAAAGAGCCTCAGGCTGGGTTTGAATCGGTGAAGGTATTTTTCGATGCTTCAGGCAATCCTGACAGCATGTCGCTTCGCGATACGTTTGGACAAACCACAGAGGTGAAGTTTCTCCGCTTCAAGGCGCTCGAGCAGATGAATCCCGATCGGTTCCGCTTTGTGATTCCTAAGGGCGTCGATGTGCTCCAGGACGCCTAAAAAAAGTTCCGCAGTCAATCTGCAGCTCCTATACAGGCTTTGCTGCCAAGTCCGTTAGAATTGATGCACTTGGATTCGCCGCCGTGCGCAAGAGCACTCATGTGCTTGAGACAGGTGGAGAGCGAATCCGAAATGTTTTCGAAATGGAGGGAGCGCTCCTGGAGCGGAAAGCGTCAGCTTTTCAAGTTCTGGGGCAAGTGTCCCTCAAAGTCTGCGGATGGCCGCGGCGAGCGCTTCATGAAGAAGCCGCATCGTCTTCCGGCCGGTGCCGCATCAACCTTAAGAAGAGACCGGCTTTTGGCCGGAAGTGCATCCACAGAGGAACCCGCCGGCATGAAAAGCAGCACACGCCGTCTGATCATTGACCGCCTTCTTGCCGAAAGGGGGGTAGTCCCTTTTGAGCTCTTTGAAGAGGTTCTTCGTGTGAGCGCACCCACCATTAAGCGAGACTTGCGTTACATGCGCGAGGAGCTTGGCGCACCGATTCAATTCTCCAAGGCCCGAGGCGGTTATTGCTATGCAGAGTCGCCAGATGCTGACGAGCATAAAACCGTACCTGCGCTGCGCGCCAAACGCGCAAGTCAGTCGCGAACTTTTGATCCCTTTCGGCGAACAAAGGATCGTACGTTCAAGCTGCGCTCCAAGCAGTGGTATTCGTCGGATGAGCTTTTTGTGCTCACATCGACTTATGACCTCTTAGGACAGCTTGAGGCCGACGGCAGTTCTGCGCTTGCCAAAGAGCTTTCGCCGCTGCGTGCGCGTGTCATGGATCTCTTCAATTTGGGCGGCACCAGCCCGCGAATGCTCATGCGTCACGTGCGCGTGATCGACCGTAGCGTTATCTTCCGCGAGCCCGAAGCGTTCGAACTCGTGGGATGTGCGCTTTGCGAAAAACGCCGACTGCGCATCAGCTACCACTCTCAGCGCACCGGAGAAACCAAGGAGCGGGAGATTTCTCCGCTGCGCCTTGTGCATTACCGCAACCGCTGGTATGTGGATGCTTACTGTCATCTCACAGAAGCACTCAAAACCTTCCTGATCGAAAACATCTCCAATGCCGAAATCCTCACGACGGCTGTGCGGCGCATACCGCTCAGCACGATTGAGGCAGAGCTCGACAGCGGCTACGGAATCTTCCATGGCAGGAAGATTCAGTCAGCTGAGCTGCACTTTACGCAAGAGGCTGGCAGCTATGTGCTGCGCGAGGCCTGGCATCCGAAGCAGCGCGTTGAAAAGCTCGATGACGGCACCCTGATGCTGACGGTCCCTTATTCCGACTCCACCGAAATCGTGGGCGAAATTCTCCGCTGGGGCTCCAAGGTCGAAGTTGTCGGCCCGCAGGAGCTGCGTGAAGAAGTCCGTGATGAGGCCGCCCGCATCGCCGCGCAGTACACGGGTGATCAGAAGGGCGATGACAACGGAAATCGAGGTTAAGAAGAAGCGCAGAAGGACTCGCCGCCGCCGTCGGCCGACTGCTGCGAAGGAGTTGCCGCAAATATTTTTTTGCGGTGATCCTCATGGGTGTTTTGATCAGATCAATCAAGCTGCTCGTGAGTATCAGCCTGATGCATTGGTCATTTTGGGCGATATGCAGGCGCCGGCCCCCCTTGAGGTTGTTCTGGAGGAGGCGCTGCAATACGCTCCTGTGTGGTGGATACCCGGCAATCACGATTCTGAATCCGACGAGATGTATGACAACTTGTGGCGCAGCAAGCTTGCCGACAAGAATCTCCACGGTCGGGCTGCCAATGTCTGCGGTGTACGCATTGCGGGTTTGGGCGGCGTTTTTCGCGGCCAGGTTTGGATGCCTGATGATCCCCCCAATTACTACTGCCCGGCCACTTTCATTCGTCGGGTAGGGCCCGGAAACGTCTGGCGCGGCGGGGTGCCGCGCCGTCACCGCACAACGATCTTTCCTTCGGTCTATCAGAACTTGATGCGTCAGCATGCAGACATTTTGGTCACTCATGAGGCGCCGTCCTGCCATCGCAAGGGGTTTGCGGCTATCGATCGGCTGGCTGAGGCGCTGGGCGTGAAGCGTCTTTTCCACGGGCACCAGCATGAGGACCGGGCGTATGGACGCCATCACGGCATCATCATGACAGGCGTGGGGTACCGCGGCGTTACGTCCATAACCGGTGAAGTGGTTATTCCTGCACAGCTCGATCCCCGTGAGGCCGCTGCGCTCAAGAGCGCGTTGGAGTGGGCGGACAGTCACGGCATTGATGCTCCGCCCGTACGGACGCCGCCGCCAGTGATGGTTGTGCGCACGCCGCTCCCTCATGCAGCCCCGACTTTTCAGCCGCCGGAACTTCATCCTTCATCAGACATGAAGCCTGCGCCGAGCTCCATCAAGGAGGCGGAGGCAGAGCAGGAAAAACGCACATCGCGGATGACCCGTGCGCGAAACCGTGCGCTCGCAGAAGCTGAAAAGCGAGAACCTCGGCGCGACGCAATGCTCGGACGCGCCGTGAGCGCCCGTGCTCCAGGCGGCCGTTGGAAGCGTATGCAGCCCAAGAAGAAAACGGGAGCCGGCTCTGACGGCGGCGCTTAAGCGCTGGTCATAACGCATTGAGTGCAGAAGATTTTGCTCCAAAGCGGTATCCTTTCTACTTTCCACGGCGCCCGATTGATTCCATTTCGGGCGCTTCGTTTTTCTTTGTCAGAGTTATGCCCGACAGTTCTCGTCGTCCCATTGACGGCTACGCACTCATCACTTGTCTTGTTCTTTGCATTATTTGGGGACTGCAGCAAGTCGCCATTAAGGCTGCAGGCAGCGATGTTTCACCGATGCTTCAGGTTTCAGTGCGATCCGGCGTCGCCGCGCTCCTTTTGCTGATTACCGCTAAATTCGTGCTGCATGAAAAATGGAATCCGAAGCTGAGGTGGCGCGACGGTTTCCTGCTGGCGCTTGGTTTTGCGGGTGAATTCTTTTTCGTGGCCGAGGGACTTCGCTTCACTTCCGCCGCGCATATGTCGGTGCTGCTTTACACTGCGCCGCTTTTTGCCGCGGTTGGTCTGGCCATCAAACTGCCCGAAGAGCGGCTTTCTGTGATTCAGTGGGGCGGCGTGCTGCTCGCGTTTCTCGGTATCGGAGCCGCTTTTCTGCTTCCGGCGCTTATGTCTCATTCTCCCGCCGCCGAAGGCAGCGAACTTTGGTGGTGGGGTGACATTCTGGGGCTTTGTTCCGGCATCTCCTGGGGCTTCACGATCATCGTGATGCGCGTGACGACGGTGAGTGAGGCCGCGCCTACGCAGATGCTTTTTTGGCAGCTGGCGGGCGGCTTTGTGCTGCTTTTTCCCTGTGCGCTGCTCACCGGGCAGAACCATTTCGAAGGAACGGCGATCGGCTGGACGAGTCTGCTTTTTCAGATCTTTATCGTGTCTTTCGCAAGCTATCTCGTTTGGTGCCGGCTGATCAAAATTTACTTGGCAGCTCGTTTGGGGATTCTGGTCTTTATGACGCCGATTTTCGGCGTCATCCTTTCGGTGCTTTTACTTGGGGAGTCCGTCGGACTCCCCTTCGTGGCGGGGTCTT
>OGUN01001097.1_pt1 | contig 20541 bp, 17 predicted proteins | sample 1553621 | NCBI WGS metagenome assembly OGUN01 (sample SAMEA2580300, study PRJEB22360) | human gut metagenome | biome: human gut; feature: human-associated habitat; material: faeces | place: Denmark | collected 2008/2010
CGGCTGCAGTGCAGCCGCGCGAAGATTCATTCGCCTTAGGACGACATGTTTGAAAAATACGCTCCAGATGCGCCCGCCAATCGCGTGCGCATCACTCGAAACTTTGTTCTTTCTCATCCTGCGCACTGGATTGCCACGTTTTTCGGCGTCGGTGCTCTGCGGCCTGCTCCCGGTACATGGGGAACGCTTGCGGGAGTGCTCGTCTACGGGCTGCTCGATCCCTTCATGACGCGCGAAGGCTGGGTAGCACTCACTGCCGCTCTTTTTATGCTTGGCGCATGGGCGTGCGAACGTTCGGGCCGCGACATCGGCGTTGTCGATCACGGCGGTTTTGTCATTGATGAGGTCGTAGCTGTTTGGGCCGTATGCATCATGCTGCCCGCCGGCTGGGGCTGGTGGTTGGCCGCATTCCTTGCGTTTCGACTTTTCGATATTGTGAAAATTTGGCCAGGCTCCTGGTTCGACCGCAGGATGAAGTCGGGTTTGGGGGTGATGCTCGACGATATCGCCGCTGCGGTCTATGCTTGGGCACTCATCGTTTTGCTGTCAGCAGCCTGGCAACGGTGGGCCTAACGAAGAATATTGATGGGTGAGGAATTCTCATGAGCACACTGCTTGAGCAAGCTGAATTGGCAGCGGATCTGCTTGGGGCTGCCGCACATGAAAACGGACGTATTGTCTGCACGGCAGAAAGTCTGACGGGCGGCATGGTGAGTGAACTCATTACGAGTGTCGCCGGATCGTCGGCATGGTTTGACCGAGGTTATGTGACCTATCAAATCTCCGGCAAAGAAGAGATGATCGACGTGCCGGCAGAAGTTATTGCAGAATTCGGCGTTGTGAGTGAACCCGTTGCTGAAGCCATGGCGCGCGGTGCACTCGCCTGCAGCCATGCGGATTTGTCTGTCGCCCTTACGGGGGTTGCAGGGCCGTCCGGCGGCACTGCGCAAACGCCGGTCGGCACGGTTTGTATTGGGTGGGCAGAACGCGATCCTTCCGGAGCGATCGCAACAAGTGTGCGTACCATTCACGTCACCGGTGATCGCCGAACAGTGCGGCTGGCCGCTTCTTTAACGGCGCTCCAAGGTCTGATCGCCCTCATTCGTGGCGGCGATCCGATGAGAATGCCGTCGCCCTTTGACTGATGCAATCTTTCGCATTCATGCAGTTTAGGCCGGCCTATTCAAACTGCGACTGGTCCCGCATGTGATAATAAAAAATTCTTCTGACTTTTTTACTAAGTCGGATTATCTGGCGATCTGCGGCTGCAGATCGCTCATTTCATTTTTTTGACCCCTTTCAGATTTTTTATGTCCAGTTGGTTAGATGTGGCGCTTCTCGCCGTTCTGATCGTTTTGAACGGCGTTTTCGCCATGAGTGAAATTTCGCTCGTTACGAGCCGTCGTGCTCGGCTCCAGCGTCTTATTGATGACAAGGTTGCTGGAGCAGAGCGTGCTCGTGAGCTCAATGCGGATCCGAACCGTGCGCTTTCAACGATTCAGGTGGGTATTACGTCCATCGGCATTCTTTCGGGCATTGTGGGTGAGTCGGCGCTCGCCCGACCGATGGAGGCGTTTCTGGTGATGGTAGGACTGTCGCCGGAAACCGCTAAGGCTATCGGTTTGTTTGTTGTTGTTGTGCTGATCACCTACTTTTCGATTGTGATGGGCGAACTGGTTCCCAAGCGCATCGGGCAGATTTCGCCCGAGCGCATTGCCTGTCGTCTCGCGCCTCCTATTCACTGTCTTTCCATTATTGCCGCTCCTTTTGTCAAACTCCTGTCGGCCTCGACGCACCTGCTTTTGAAGCGTTTGGGCATTTCGGAAACACAGGGGAGTTCCGTGACGGAAGAAGAGATTCACGCCATGATTGAAGAAGGGCAGGAATCCGGCGTTATCGAAACGGCAGAGCGCGATATGGTGCGCAACGTCTTTCGTCTTGATGATCGGCAGGTTGCCTCTTTGATGACGCCGCGCTCCAATATTTCTTGGATCGATCTTGAAGCGCCGGATGAGGAAAATATTGAACTGATCCGAACGTCAAAGCGATCGCGGCTGCCGGTCTGCGTTGGCAGTCTGGACAATGTGAAGGGCGTCTGCTCCACCAAAATGCTTCTGCAGCAGATTTTGGATTCGGGCAAACCGGACTTCGCCAACAATCTGATGCCGGTTTCTTATGTGCCAGAGTCGCTTACCGGGATGGAGCTTCTGGAGCATTTCCGTAAAACCGACGTGCCGCTCGCGCTTGTCGTGGATGAATACGGCGAAGTGCTCGGCCTGGTGACGCCGCGTGACGTACTGGAGGCTATTGCCGGTGAATTTAAGCCCGAGCAGCCCGATGACAGCTGGGCCACTCGACGCGAGGATGGTTCCTGGCTGCTCGACGGCATCATTCCGATTCCCGAAATGAAGGATGTGCTTTCTCTCAAGCACGTTCCTGAAGAGGAAGCCGGCCGATACAGCACGCTTGCAGGCATGGTGATGCTCCTTCTGGGGAGGTTGCCCAAAGAGGGTGATGCGGTCGAGTGGCTAGGGTGGCGTTTTGAGATTGTCGATATGGACGGTCGGCGAGTCGATAAGGTGCTCGCTTCGCGCTTACGCGCTGCACACGGCATGGCAGAAGTTGTCCCCAAGGGGGAGGAGCCGAGCCCTCAAATTGAGAGGGTAGTGGTCGACAATCCGCATGATGGTGCGGATTCTAAGACGATTAAGCCTGTGGATAAGTCTGTTGGCAACTAATAGGCCGCTGCGGCACACTTGTGAACAACTTTAGAAAAAGCGGCATGGGTGCTCACGGTATTGTGAGCATTCAAAATAAATTCAATCACTTCTAATTAAAGCAGGAAGGAAGGCATGGGAGCAAAAGTGTGGAGTACAGCCGCAGTCGTGATTGCGGCTGGCGCGGGCGCCCGGGGGGGGGGCGGGCCTATCTGCCGCAGCTGCAGGTGCGGGCATCGTCACTTGGGAGGGACGTGTTTGGGACGAACACGCTCAGGATCTCGCAAGTTACAAGGAGGCTCCGGTAAAGACGGTCATTTTTACGGAGACGGCTCGCACGTGGAGAACGCGCGCCTTTACGGTGGAGGTGGAACTCCTCAATGGCCTCAAAATGGTCTGGCAGGGCGGTGCTGAATTTGGATTAGGCACCAAAACGAAGGCGTCGCTTGATCTTACGCAGGGGATCGGAGCACAGATTGCGGCCGATAAGAGTGTGGAAGGGTTCGGCGACGAGCTCGTGATTGAAACTTCAATTACAGGAACCGTCAAACCTGTGGTGTGGCGGCTGAATCCAATCACCTATCGCGCTCCCGAAAACGCATTTGTTTGTCAGGCTGAGGCGGCGAGCATTACGGGCGAAAAAAGCGGTCAAGATATTGTCGCTCGCTTCGTTCTGGGCGGCTGGAGCTGCCGAACGGCGGAAGAAATTGCGGCAAACGCTCCCTCAACGGAATCCATGAAAGATTTACGGGCTGAAATTCGCGTGGGTGAGAAGCCCATTGCGGACTTTACTTTCACGAGCGGGCCTTTTGTGAGCGGGGAGCTCTCCGGTGACGGAACGCGTGCGGCATTTATCTCAGCACGGTCGGCCGGACCGGCGTCAGAGGATAAGGACGGGAAAGCGGCTCAGCGCTGGGATGAGCGGGTTGAGCTTTCCGTCACGAACCCGAAAACGGGTGGGGAGTCTGCCTCTGAAATTGGTTTGGATTTGACGATCACGAATCTTTCGGAAGCATTCCTGACGGACCTCCAAACGGCCACGCAAGAGACGGCAGTGAATCCGGACGCTGCTTTCCGGGTTCTCGGTATTTGGAGCCGAGCTTTTATGAAGGACGGCATTGCGTTGAATCTGACCGATGCAAGATATGTGCGGGGAAAGGATGCGGCGCATTTGAAGGGGGCTTTTGCTTACAAGGCGGCGGATCCGAATGCGCAGGGTCAGGAGCTCGCTCGAGGAGCAAGCTGGGGCACTTTTGAACTGGCTATTCCGCAAGCTTTGATTGCCAAACAGACAGCAGCTGTTTATACAGCGTCGGGTGATCTTCGGCTCATTGACGGCGTTTACCAATCTAAACTCGAAATTTTTGAGAATGCCTGCTTTGTGAATGGGAATTACAAAGGGAATCCGATTGCACTATTGAGTCTCTTCTGAGGCTGCAGCAAAAGACTTTGATAGAAAGCGGTTCGATTAAAGATTCGGACCGCTTTTTTTGAAACGAACACGGCAGATATTTGAGCGGATCAGCACATTTTTCGGCGAGTACATCATAGAAAATGAAATGGACTCAATATTTTTCGGAGAATTCAGATGCACAAGCCGGTCAAACATCTTGCTGTCGCTGCGGTCAGTATCGTCGCCGCAGCAGGGAGTCCAGCCGCACAAACCATCGACATGGTTGTCGACGGTGCAATTTATGCCATTGAACTGAATGCCAGCGTAGCAGCCGAAAATTTCGCCAAACGCCTGCCGATGAAGGTGGTGTGGGAGGATTTTGGAAAGCTTGAGCGAATTGCAAGACTTTCTGAGCGGCTCGATGTGGGACGCGATCCTGTCGTCAAGTCACCGGTAAGAGGTACATTCGCCTACTACGTTCCGTGGGGAAATCTTTGCCTCTTTCGCATAGGCGGAAATGCGCCAAGCCGAGATTTGGTGGAGTTGGGGGCCGTGGATGAGACAGCACTTCAGGCGGTCATCCAAAGCGGCGGGCGCGAAGTGGAGCTCCGCGCCCGCTGAGTCAAGCAGCCCCAAAAATTAGAGTTCGCGGGCGCTGTTGATAGCGTCGCGTGTGGCAATCGCTGAACGGCGGGCTGCTTCGCGCCAGTCGGCACCGCTGCTGGCGTAAAGGATTGCGCGGCCGGAATTGATGACCATACCGGCCCCTTCCGTGTCCATACCGGCTTTGACCGCAGCATTAATGTCGCCTCCCTGGGCGCCGATGCCGGGCACAAGGAGCGGGATATCCGGCGCAATGCGGCGTACCGCAGCAAGCTCATCGGGGTAGGTTGCGCCGACAACGAGGCCAAGCTCGCCCGTACGGTTCCACTCATGTGAGACCAAGCGGGCTACGCGTTCAAAAAGGCGTTCGCCGCCGCCGAGGTCGATCATTTGCAGATCATCGCCGCCCTTATTCGAAGTGCGGCAGAGAACGAAAGCGCCTTTTTCGGTATATGCCAGATATGGATCCAGCGTATCGCCGCCCATATAGGGAGAGAGCGTCACACAATCGGCACCATAACGATCAAAAGCTTCTTCGGCGTAGTGCTTGGCTGTCGAACCAATATCGCCGCGCTTGGCATCAAGGATGACAGGAATGCCGGGATGATTGGCATGAATGTAGGCGACGACGCGGTTCAGTGCGTCTTCCGCGCCTTCGGATGCGAAGTAGGCAATCTGAGGCTTAAAGGCACAGACAAGGTCTGCTGTTGCATCAACGATGCCGGTACAAAAGGAATAGATGGCATCGGGTTTGCCGGCTAGTTCTTCAGGAAGGCGTGCCAGATCGGGGTCGAGACCGACGCACAGAAGCGTGTCGGCATTGCGCCAGCGGGCGCGCAGCATCTCGGTGAACTTCATGTCAACTCAGTTTTCTTTAGAGAGGCCGGCAGACGTCCGTGAAATCATAGCTTTGGGCGCCGCCGGGCGGTAATCAAGGAATAGACAACATTGTCCTTGCCGGCGTGCGGGCGGTCAAGGAATCTTGCCGACAAAGGCACAGAAACAAGAAACTTGGCTCAATTCATCGCTCGGATATCGTCTCAATGATGGCAATACCGCAAAATAAATGCTCAACAAGTGTGTCGAAACATTTTTTCTGCGCTTTGCTGTTCAAGCACATCGGTTGCGGTGGCGTAGGATGGAAAATGGACTTCGCGGGTTGTTGACCCTCGATCAGTAAAAAAGGAAAAGAGACAGGAGGAACATTTATGACTGGACTCTGCAGCCGCCGCACACTTTTGACGATCGCCGGCGCCGCCGCCGTTTCGTCAATCACCGCCGCCCATGCAGCTGACGGTAAGACGAGTAAGCCGGCTAAGCGTACCTGGCCCGACATGCCGACAGTGCCGACGGACTTCAATGCCGAACGCTGCTTTGTTGAGCTTCAGGATGCCGGTGACGGTGTTGTTTTCCAAGGACCGAAAAACGGACCGGTGGTTCGTCTGGCGTTTGACACGCAGTGCCCGTGGTGCGTCTGGCAGTATGAACAGCTTAAGCCTTTCCTTAAGCAGGTGACCTTTATCTGGCATCCGGTCGCGGTGCTCAACCCCTGGAGTGAGCTTCAGGGCGCAGCAATTCTCTCTGCTAAGGACCGCAAAGCGAAGTTCCTGGAGCATGAAGCGCATTTCCACGACAAGGATTTCCGCGGGCTCGATGTCCGCAATGTCGAATTGCCCTTTGATGCGCGAAAGAAGGTCTGGGACTACTCCAAAGCTTTTCGCCGTGCGTGCGGCATCTCGGTGCCCTTCGGCGTCCTGAAGACCACCGATGGACGCTATATCCCGGTGCCTCAGGTGACCACGGAAGAGTTTGCCAAACTTTCGGGGCTGAAGCCCGAATAACGAAGAAACGGATATCCAATCGACGCTGTGTTTTTGAATGCAGCGTCGTTTTTGCACGATCCTGAATAAAAAATCCTCCGCAGCCGTGCACGCTGCGGAGGATTTTTGCATTGTCTGCGGTCACGTTTGAGCGGTTTGTTCAGCCGCCCAAACGTGTCAGGGCATTCTGCAGTCGATTACATCATGCCGGGCATGCCGCCCATGCCGTCCATGCCGGCGGGGACAGCCTTGTCGTCGGCCGGAAGGGCGGCAACCATGCAGTCGGTCGTGAGGATCAGCGAAGCGACAGATGCTGCGTTCTGAAGTGCCGTGCGGGTCACCTTCGTCGGATCGAGCACGCCCATTTCAACCATATCGCCGTACTTGGCGGACTGAGCGTTGTAGCCGAAGTTGCCTTCGCCCTGAGCGACGGTGTTCACCACGACGCTCGGTTCATCGCCGGCATTGGCGACGATCTGACGCAGCGGCTCTTCCATGGCGCGCAGAACGATGCGGATACCAGCGTTCTGTTCGTCATTGTCGCCCTTGATGTCCTTGATGGCGAGTTTGGCGCGGATGAGCGCGACGCCGCCGCCCGGGACGATGCCTTCTTCAACGGCAGCGCGAGTGGCGTGCAGAGCGTCTTCCACACGGGCCTTCTTTTCCTTCATTTCAACTTCAGTTGCGGCACCGACCTTGATCAGTGCAACGCCGCCGGCGAGCTTAGCCACGCGTTCCTGAAGTTTTTCACGATCGTAATCGCTCGAGGCGCCTTCGATCTGCGTGCGGATGTTCTTGACGCGGTTTTCAATGGCCGCGGCATCACCGGCACCGTCAATGATGGTCGTATTTTCTTTCGTGACTTCGACTTTCTTGGCACTGCCGAGCTGGGCAAGCGTAGCCTTATCGAGCGAAAGGCCGACGTTGCTCGAAATAACCGTACCGCCCGTAAGGACTGCGATGTCTTCGAGCATGGCGCTACGGCGATCGCCGAAGCCCGGAGCCTTGACGGCCACAACCTTCAGGATGCCGCGGATGGAATTGACGACCAACGTGGCAAGGGCCTCGCCGTCGATGTCTTCAGCGATGATGACGAGCGGACGAGCAGCCTTAGCGACCTGTTCAAGCACCGGCAGAAGTTCGCGAATGTTGCTGATCTTCTTGTCGTGGAGCAGGATGAACGGGTTCTCAAGAACTGCAGCCTGCTTTTCAGGCTGGTTAATGAAGTAGGGCGAGAGATAGCCGCGGTCGAACTGCATGCCTTCGACGACTTCGAGTTCGTTCTTGAGGCTCTTGCCGTCTTCAACCGTAATCACGCCTTCCTTGCCGACCTTATCCATGGCTTCGGAAATGATCTGACCGATTTCTTCATCGGAGTTGGCCGAAATGGCGCCAACCTGAGCGATTTCCTTGTTGGTCGTAGTGGGCTTGGAAAGCTTCTTGAGCTCAGTGATGGCGGCGGCAACAGCCTTGTCGATGCCGCGCTTAAGGTCCATCGGGTTCATGCCGGCGGCAACGAACTTCATGCCTTCATCAACGATGGCCTGAGCGAGAACCGTAGCAGTGGTCGTACCGTCACCGGCGTTGTCGCTCGTCTTCGAGGCGACTTCGCGGACCATGGCGGCACCCATGTTTTCAAATTTATCTTTGAGTTCGATTTCTTTGGCGACAGACACGCCATCCTTCGTGACCGTCGGGCCGCCGAAAGAGCGTTCAAGCACAACGTTGCGACCCTTCGGGCCGAGCGTTACCTTGACAGCATTGGCGAGAACGTTGATACCGCGAACCATTTTCGTGCGGGCATCATCACCGAAAAGAACCTGCTTAGCAGCCATTTTGTAATTCCTTAATTATTTAGAAATCTGTACGTGGAGTGCTTTCGGGGGCGGCTTATTCGAGCACGCCCATGATGTCTTCCTCGCGCATCACGAGGAGCTCTTCGCCGTCGACCTTGACGGTCTGGCCGGAGTACTTGCCGAAGAGGACGCGGTCGCCGACCTTAACGTCCATCGCCACAAGGCGGCCGGCTTCATCACGTTTGCCGGGACCGACGGCGATCACTTCGCCCTGATCAGGCTTTTCGCCGGCCGTGTCAGGAATGACGATGCCGAAGGCGGTCGTCGTTTCGGCCTCAAGGCGCTTGATGATGACGCGGTCATGCAAAGGACGGATCTGCATCTGGGAAATCTCCAAAAGATTCTTTGAAAAGCTTGGATGCCGTGCTCAAATCGCACTGCCTAATTGATGGCGGAGAGCTCGGCATGCAACAAATTCATACGGGCGGAATGTCCTTAGAGGCACATCCGCTACCATTACTTGCCTATATGGGGACGGCTCTTTCGATTTCAAGGGCTGGAGATAAAAATTTTTTCATCCGCTGCGAGGATCCATTGATGTGTGCAGGGAAATGCTTGAGTGAAAGCGCGAAGTTGACGCTGAATCGCCGGGTGCAGCTGTTTGCTGCAAAAGCGCTGACGGCTGCAGCACTGCTTTCGTTTACGATTGCGCTGCCAACGGCGTCTGCGGCAACTTCGGCTGCGGGCCGAACTGCCTCGCAGTCGCAGTTGCCGGCTCCGCTCGCAGCAGCGGCCAAGCGGCTGAGAATCAATCCTGACGATATTGTGATTTCAGTAGTGCCGGTTGAATCGCCGAAGACCGCTGTCCTCGCTTGGAATGACCGCCGCATTGATCGACCGGCCTCGGTGGCCAAAGTTGTGACGACTCTGGCTGCGCTTGAAACGCTGGGGGCTAATTATCATTGGTATACGGGTTTTTATACGCTGGGAGAACCAACCACAAAGGGGCTTTTGAAGGGCGGTCTCTTTATTCGCGGAGGCGGTGACCCCTCCTTCGTGGTTGAGGATTTTTCCATGGCGGTAGACAAACTCGCTCAGACCGGCATCAAGCGGATTGAAGGCAACATCGTCATTGACCGTTCCTACTTCAATATTCCTCAGGTGGATCCAGGAGCGTTTGACGGCCGTAGCTCTCGTCCTTACAACTTGCAGCCCGATCCGGCGCTCATCAATTTTCGAAATCTAAGCTTCGAATTTATCCCCGACAAGGAGACCCAAACGGCCCGCATCGTGACTGTGCCAAAACTGGCTGGTATTTCTTTCCCAGAGACAATCCCGCTCGGTCGAGGCGGATGCGGTGATTGGAAGACGTCAATTGGTTTCCAGCTGAAGGATCTGGGCAAAGGCCGCAAGCGTGTGACCTTTACCGGCAAGCTTCCGGCAGCTTGCGGGCCGAAAAATTTCAATGTCATCGCCTTAGAACCCAACGAATACCTCGAGCGGCTCTTTCGTGCGCTCTGGGAGCGCGACGGCCGCACCTGGACGGGGCATGTGGTGTCAGGAAACGTACCCAAAGATGCTCAACGGCGTTTTTCCCGTGTTTCGCAGCCTTTGGGCGAAGTGGTGGCGCTCACCAATAAGTGGTCTAACAACTTAATGGCGCGGCATATCTTCCTTTCCTTAGGGGCTGATCGGGTTCGAGAGGCTTTTAATGAAGCGCAAAAGAATGAGCCTTCGACAGGAAAGCTTAAGTCCGCGGGAAAGGCTGCCGCACGGGCGGAATTGGTTTTCCCAAGAGGCGCAACCCTTGAAGATGCGCGTGCGGCGCTCGACGAATGGCTGCAGTCGAAAGGCATCACGTCTCAGGAGATATGGATTGACAACGGATCGGGACTCTCGCGTGAAACCCGTGTGACCGGCCGAGCAATGACCCAACTTCTGGCGGCCGGGTGGTCCGGTCCCTACATGCCGGAATATTTGGCTTCAATGCCGATTAGCGGCAGAGATGGGACCATGGCCAAACGCAAGGTGGCAGAGGAACGCGGCCGCATCAAGACGGGGTTCCTCTCTGATGTGCGAAGCATCGGCGGATTTATTCAGGCGCAAAACGGTCAGCGCTATGCTGTCTACGCAAGTGTGCGGGGCGCTAAAAACGTGCCCAACGGGATTCCCTTCCTAAACATCGTTATCGATTGGGTCTACGACTATTCCGAAAACAAGATGCGATAAATAAGAATCGGGCCTGCAGAAGAAACGCTTCGGCAGGCCCGATGGATCTTATTAATTAATCTTTTGGCATACGCCGAACTGCGGTGGCAGTTGATTTATTTCAGTGCATCCAAGACCGTGCCGGTTGTGAGGAGTTCAGGGAGCACTTTGACCGTGCCGTCCTTATAAATAAGAACGTAGAGCGGTACGCCGGTGCGGCCATACTTGGCCAGTTCCTTGGTGATAGCAGGATCCTTATTAGTCCAGTCGGCGAGAAAACGAACGTAGCCGAGTTCACTCATTCGTGAAACGACTTCCTCACGGTCGAGCACAGCAAGCTTATTGGCTTGACAGGTAATGCACCAGGCAGCAGTAAAGTCGATGAAAACAGGGCGGCCTGCTGAGGAAGCACTCTGTACGGCTTCGGCACTCCACGTACTCCACCCCTCCTCTGTTGAAACGGAGTGGCGGTCGAAAATGCCGCAAGCTGTCAGCGCCAGTGAAGCTGCCGTAAGTGTTCCGAGTGCGGCCATAACAATGGTGCTCGAGGACCGTCCAAACTGACGTCTTCCTAATAACCAGCAAAAGGCGGCAAGCGCGGCGAGTCCCAGAAGTACGATCAAGAGACCGCGATAGTCAACCTGCTTGGTAAGCACCCAGGCGAGCCAAAGGAGTGCGAGCAGCATGGGGACAGCCATCACCTTCTTGAAGGTGTTCATCCAAGGTCCCGGTTTGGGGAGCTTTTTGGCCCAGGCGGGGAACAGGCACAAAAGCAGCCAAGGCGTTGCCATGCCGAGACCCAGCGAGAGGAAGACGAGCATTGCTTCTGCGGCGGGCTGGGTGAGTGCATAGCCGATCCCGGCCCCCATGAAAGGAGCGGTGCAGGGACTTGCCACAATGACCGCCAAAATGCCGGAGAAAAAGGACGAAGTGATTCCGGACTGCGGCAGGCTGCGCACGACTTTGAGATCTGCGGCACGGCTTCCGAAGGTGAATTCATAAAGTCCCAGAAGGTTGCAGGTGATGGCTCCGAATAAGAGAATCAAGGCCGCAACCACCCAAGGCGACTGCAGCTGAAATCCCCAGCCTACGGCGTGACCGGCAGTGCGAAGCGCCATCAAGGTGCCTGAAAGAAGCACCATAGAGAGCAATACGCCTCCCGTGAAAGCCAGACCGTGCCCAACGAGACGCTGCGACTGGTGGGCACCTTGGACGAGGTCGAGGAGTTTGAGTGAAAGAACAGGAAAGACGCAGGGCATCAGATTGAGGATCAGACCGCCCAAAAATGCAAAGAGAAGCGCGGCGCCGGTTCCTGCCGTCATCTGGCTGTTGTTATTCAGGTCGGCAGCGGCCGATGCCGCGTCGGCCTGGGACGAAGCGGCTGCAGGATTGACTGCCGGAGGCGGTGCTACCGATCCGGTTTGCAGCGGCACGGACGTGTCAATCGCCCAACCGCCTTTGGCTGGACCGCCGTCAGCGACCAGGACGCTTTCGAGTGCAGGCTGGGGTGTTTTGGCAAATCGTTCAGTCGCGGCAAGCCAGAGTGAGGCAGAAGGCGGTTCGTTGCCTTGCGTGATGCCAACAGCGGTTTGCGGGGCCTGACGCAGATCGATTACATTTTTTTCGGACGGAAGAAAATCAAGCGACCTGCCGACAATCGCGTTCCCCGCAACATCAATGCGAATTCGATTGCCGTCAATGGTCGCCTTGATGCTGCCGTCGTTTTGAACACGTTCAGGGATGGCGCGTACAGCAGCAGCAACGGCCGCTGCGTCATCTGAATCTTTTCCTTTGATGTCAATTGGAATGGAGAACTTGACGTCGGCCGACTCAGGAACGCACATGTCCTTACAGGCCAAATATTCGACGTGCAGCGCGATTTGAGCGCGTCCGGATGCACCGCGCGGCAATTCCACATTAAAGGGGAAAAGCGTTTCGCCGCCATAGCCAAAGGTGATGAGCCCGGAGGTTACTGTTCGCTCTGGCAGCGGGAATAGCGGTGCTGAGGCTTTCAGTTCACTCGGTGAGAGCGTGAAGGTAAATTCTGGCGGCAGCCCGGCATCCCCCGGCATCTTCCAGTAGGTATGCCAGCCCTCTTGATGACGGAAACGAACTGCAAAGCGGTTGACCGCCTGCGGTGTCAATGAGGTTTTTTCGGCAATGATGTCAACCGTGACATGCGGACCGGCTTTCTTTTCTCCGCGGCCGGCGTCAATGGCGGAGAACCAGCCGTCATCGCTTGCTGCAAGGGCGCAGTTCGATGTCAGCGCTCCGGCAGAAAGTGCGGCGGCGATAACGAACGCAGTTCCCAGACGCCCAAAGGCAACAGAAAATTTGGCATGTTTCAGGAATGCGGACAGCAGGGACATGGGACGGATTGACAAGATGGGATCGAATAAGTGGAAGCATTCCCTCTCTTTGGTTCTGCGGCTTGACGCTTTGTCAGTGCACGCAGAACCAAACGGTGCGAAGCAGCGATATTTTATTTCGCCATTGAAGCGAAGACTTCGCGGGCGTCGGCGATCGTCTTGTCGATCACTTCATCCGTGTGTGTGATAGAGACGAAGCCCGCCTCAAAAGTGGACGGCGCAAAGTAATGGCCGCGGTCGAGCATGCCGTGAAAGAACGTGTTGAAGGCATTTTTGTCGGCCTTCATTACGTCTGCAAAGCCCTGAGGACGCTGCGGCAGGAAGTAGAGACCAAACATACCTCCGACACTGTCGGCGGTGAAGGGCACGCCGGCGGCCTGAGCGGCAGCCTGAAGTCCCTCGACCAGACGCTTGGTCTGAGCGCCGAGACGATCGTAGAAGCCAGGCGCCTGAATTTTCTTCAGGGTCGCCATGCCGCAGGCGACGGCAACAGGGTTGCCCGACAGTGTGCCGGCTTGATAGACCGGGCCGCAGGGCGCAATCTTTTCCATGATTTCACGACGTCCGCCAAAGGCGGCGACCGGCATGCCGCCGCCGATTACCTTGCCGAGCATGGTGATATCGGGCGTGACGTTGAAGAGCGACTGAGCTCCCTTCAAAGCGACCCGGAAGCCTGTCATGACTTCGTCAACGATGAGGAGCGCTCCGTGCTTCGTGCAGAGGCGGCGCATCGTATCAATGAATTCTTGTGTGCCGCGAACGAGGTTCATGTTGCCTGCGAATGCTTCAACGATGACGCAGGCGATTTCGTCGCCGTACTTGGCAAAAGCATCTTCAAGCTGTTCGGGGTTGTTGTATTCGAGCACCATTGTGTGTTCGGTCACTGAAGCCGGAACGCCCGCAGATGAAGGATTGCCGAAGGTGAGCAGACCCGAGCCGGCCTTCACCAGAAGTGCATCGGAATGACCGTGGTAACAGCCCTCAAACTTGATGATGCGGTTGCGGCCGGTGTACCCGCGGGCAAGACGAATCGCCGACATGCCGGCCTCCGTGCCGGAGGAGACGAGACGAACTTCTTCCATAGCAGGAAGAATGTTCGTGATCATTTCGGCGATTTCAACCTCAGCACGCGTGGCAGCGCCGAAAGAAAGGCCGCGATCCACTGCTGCATGAACCGCCTCAACGACTTCCGGATCATTGTGGCCGAGAATCATCGGCCCCCAGGAGCAGACATAGTCCGTGAAGCGCTTGTCCGTCACATCCCACATATAAGGGCCCTTGGCGCGCTCGATAAAGCGCGGAGCGCCGCCGACAGAGCCGAAAGCTCGTACAGGGGAGTTGACGCCGCCCGGAATGACGTGTTGGGCGCGTTCGATGAGCGCTTGATTGAGATCCATGACTGCTTGTCCTTTGGGAAATGAAATGTGGGGTGAAGCCGAAGTGCGGAAAACGCTCATCCGTTTTGGATCAGAGAGCGCTTCCGGGCACAACGCAAAGGCGCCGCCGCAGGCTTTGCAGGGCGCCCATTAAATTGGGTCAGAGTGAATTGTATGGAGTTGGCCTTTTCTAAGTGTTAAGCCGGAAAAAGAAACCGTCTGGAAATGTGATTCCAGACGGTTTGTAGACGGTGCTGAAAGCGCGGCCGTTCGTCAGAACGCGAAACCGAGGCCGAGTGTGAAGGCGGTCGGCATGGACTTCAATACATATTCGCTGTCGCGGTCGGCAAGCACGCCTTTGTAGCGTGGGAAGTTCGTGTCCATCGAACCGGTGAGCCAGAAGTGGTCTGTAAGGGCCCAGGTACCGCCGAGCGTGAGCGCAGGGAAGATGCTGGTGTCAGAGTTGTAGGGACCTTCGGCTTTGCCGTAGCCCACACCGGCGCCGGCAAATAGGCGCAGTGATTTAGTCACGTCGATGTTGTAGGAGATGGTGAGTGTATAGGTGCGGAAATCGATGGACTGTTTGCCTGAGCCGTCGGCATAGGCGACATCGTGCTGAGCCCGAGAATATTTGAGATCCGTCTGCCAGCTGCGCCCAGAGTAACGGCGCAGACCAACATTCCAAATCGTATCGTTCTTCATCAGGCTCTTGGAATACTCTTCCCCATTGTCGACATACTGCCAGCCATAGGACCCGTAGAGCAGATTAGGCGACTTCACCCAAGGACTGTCAGATGCGAGCGGCATCTTGCGGCCTTTCGCGTCGTCGACGGTAATCGTCGAGTAAAAGAAGAAGACGTTGGTGAAAGGAATGTAGGTGCCATAGAAGGACACTGTATCGGTGCCGATCTTAGCGACAGGCAGCGGCAGAGGCAGCGGCGCCCACATATAGTCGCCGCGCATCGTGATGCCTGCGAGATAGCCCGCCCCTACATGGAGTCCGGTAGAGCCGATCGGCCATCGAGCGAGCCAGGAGTAGCCCACCATCGGCTCTATGCGGTAGTTGGAATCCACAAAGTTAACGGCGAAAAGCAGGCGTTCATTGCCGCGATTGTCAATCACTTGCCGTGCGTAGCCCATGCCGAAGGGATAACCGTTTTCTTCATGCCGTTTTTTCCAAGCCCAGGTGGGATGGTTGGTATAGGTCGGAACGATCCAGACCGAGTTGCCTTCCTCAAAGATACGCTTGGTTCCTTCCTTGGTGTCACTCCAAAAAGAGGCCCAATCGCCCGGACGTTCAGACGACTGACGGGCGTAACCTGCCGGCGTCGTGTCTACTACGGCTTCCCAGAGGTCTGCCTGAGCAGTGCACGCAAACGAAACGGCTGCGGCAAAGACTGCGCGGGCCAGAAACGTGGGACGAAAGAGTTGAGGGTGTTGCATGACAATGAGAGGGAGCGACGAAAGCGCTCAATTTGCTCCGCCGGCAGAGACCTGTGTTTGCGGCTAAGCAGCCGAGAGGCCTTTCCTGCGTGGCGGTCGAGCGAGATGGATAGAGCCGAAAGCCGACATTGTCCCACAAGGCGCAGATGTCTATGTGCAATTAGACCTGCCGACAAAAGTTTTGCTGAATGCGGTTGGGTGAAAACCTTCGGAATCCGGCTTGCCACGCTGACGCATAGTCGGTAAAGTAGCGCCTCGCTGCAGTTCGACGAGAAGTTTTCCGGGCGGTCGTCGGCGGTTTTAGGCCGCGGGAGGAAAGTCCGGACTCCGCAGGGCGCCGTAGGAGGTAACGCCTCTCCGCCGTAAGGCGCGGATTAGAGCAACAGAGACGAGCCGGCTTCGGGCCGGGTGAAACGGGCAATCTCTACGGGGAGCAACATCAAATAGGCAGCCAATGGGCGGGTAGATGGCTTGAGGCGACGCGTGAGCGTCGGCCTAGATGAATGACCGCCGCCGAGGTCCTATAGGACTTCGCGCGACAGAATCCGGCTTACAAGAGAACTTCCGCCGAATTGCAGCAACAGCTTCCGCTGTCCCTATCCTTGTTGGACAGTACATACACCCAGACCCGCTCATGCGGGTTTTTTCTTATGCGTTCCCGCAGACTCCTAAACAGGTCTGCGGTTGATTCAAGCTTCATTGGATTTTTACGCTTTAGACAAGATCTTTTGCCTATTTGGTACTGATTTTCATGATCTGATTATTGGCAACTGTGGGAAAATGTGGGAATTGGTGGGAGCGTCTCTGCGGGACGCTGGCCCAACGGGAATGAAGGATTGAAGACAGTTTGAGGATAGGAAAGTGTTTCAAGGCACTACGCTCATCACGCTCGACGACAAGGGGCGGCTTGCGCTTCCTAAGCGTGCGCGTGATGAAGCGGCCGCTGACGGCGTGATCGTTGCTGCGCGTCATCCGGACGGGTGCCTGGTGCTTTATCCCCCTTCTGCCTGGGCTCCTAAGCGCGATGCTCTCCTGAAGCTTCCTTTCTCCGCACGCGGTTTTGTCCGTTTAGTGCTGGGGAGTGCTGAGGAACTGAAGGTTGATCGTGCCGGGCGCGTACTCATCCCCGCGGGGCTGCGTGAACTCGCTGGACTTGAACGCGAAGCAGCTCTTGTCGGCTGGGGGGATCATTTCGAGCTCTGGGATCGTGCACGCCTGACTGCTGCCGAGGCGCAGGCCGTCGCGCAGACCGTTGAGGATCTCGACTTCACGTTCTGAACCCGCTTTCTGCCAAAGAAAATATTTCCAAAATTTTGGGAGGCCTGCACAGTGCTTCCCAGGCGCGTCGTCCGCAGCGGCGCTGCTTGACAGCAGAAAAAGAAACAAGCCATGTCCGCCTTCGTCCATCTTCCCGTTCTGAGCCGCGAAGCACCTGAAGCTTTGGTTGCTCGTCCAGATGGACTCTACGTGGACGGCACTTTTGGCCGCGGCGGCCATAGTCGACTCATTCTTGAGCGGCTTTTGGCGCCACGGCGGGGGGTTGTTTTTTGTCGCCGCAGCTCTGCGTCCGCCGACCCGGGGGCGGGGGCGCCGCCCCCTGCCATTAAAGATCCTCGCTTTCAGATTGTCCATGCGCCGTTTTCCGCTATGAAAGAACGTTTGGGAGATCTCGGTATTCGACAGGTCGATGGGATCTTTCTCGACATCGGCGTATCGTCGCCGCAGATTGACGATCCCTCCCGCGGTTTTTCCTTCCGCTTCGAGGGGCCCCTCGATATGCGCATGGACACGAGCTGCGGCGAAACCGCAGCGGAGTGGCTTGCCCGGGCAACGGACCAGGGAATTGCCGCGGCCAATCGGGATTTCGGTGAAGAGCGCTTTGCACACCGCATTGCACGGGCAATTGTTGAAGCGAGATCTCGTGCGCCAATCACTACAACCGGGGCGCTTGCAAAGCTCGTAGAAGCGGCAGTGCCGAAGAATCGCCGCGATGCTGCTCAGCATCCGGCGACGCGTACGTTCCAGGCGGTGCGTATTCAGGTCAACCACGAGCTCGATGAACTCAAGACCGCTCTGGAAAGTGCTGGGGCTCTTTTGGCGCCGGCCGGTCGATTGGCCGTCATCAGCTTCCATTCGCTTGAAGACCGCATTGTCAAGCGCTTTTTCGAAAAGCGCCTTCATCCTGACCGAGATCTCGATCCGCGGCTCCCGATGCCGGCGGGTTTCAATGCGCAGCCGTGGTTCAGCGATGTGATTCGTATTCTGCCGACCAAGAGCGAAGCAGAGTCCAATCCGCGTGCACGCTCTTCCGTACTCCGTGTTGGCACGCGTACTGCGCGTCTCTGGGAGGATTAGGCCATGCGTCCCGTCACGCGTGCGGAACTGCTGTGGACGGTCGTTTTAGGCATCGTCCTGGTGGGCAGCGCGTTTTGTCTGGTAGACCTTCATTTCCAAATGCGTCAGCTCTTTGTGGCTCACGAGCATGAAATGGATGTTCATCGCCGACTGCTCGACGACCAGGCCGAGCTGGAAATGAAAGTTCGCCGGGCTTCGCTTCCGGGGAGCATCTCGGCAGGTGCGGCCATGCTCGACTTGTCCGGGGCAACGGGTGCGGATACGGTGACGCTCGTGGAGGCGCCGGACGGACGAATCGACTTTTTGCCGGAAGTGCGCCGCGAACTCGATGCGCTGACGACGAATGGGGATGCTCAGAAGAGCAAGGTTGATCCAAAGAATGCTCAGCCTTCGGTTCGCGGTGCTGGGGCTGGAGGCCGGTCATGACAAACTTCATGAAGCGCGCGGCTGACGCAGTGGTCGATAAGCTCCTCGAGCTCATGCAGCGAGATCGGGCTGCACAAGAGGCCAAACCCAAAAGCGCCGAAAGTCCGCTCATCGTCATTCCGATTCCGAAATGGCGCACGTACTTTGCACTTGCCTTCATTACGGTCTTTTTTCTCGGACTCGTTTGTCGTGCGGTTTGGCTGCAGGCAGTGACGACGGATTTTCTTCAGGATCAAGGCGAGGCGCGTTATGCCCGGACGCTCACCATTGCCGGTGAGCGCGGGGAAATTCTGGACCGCAATGGCGTGGTGCTTGTGGCCAGTCAGCCTGTACGCAGCATCTGGGCGGATCCCGCATTCGCCAAAAAACTTTCAGCCGATGACTTTAAGAAGTTGGCCGATGTCCTGCAGATGAAGCCAAAGGAAGTTCGTGACAAGATTTTCAAGGCTAAGTCAAAGAACTTTACATATCTTGCCCGTACTCAAGATGTGCGGACAGCAGAGGCCGTGAGGCTTTTGAAGCTTCCCGGCATCGGTGTTTCGCCAGAAGTGCTGCGTGAATATCCTGATGGCCCGGCTGTCGCTCACGTTGTGGGATTTACCGGCCGCAGCGATCATGGTCAAGAAGGTATTGAACTGGCCCGAGACAAGGATTTGACTGGGGTGCCGGGGGCGCGCCGAGTGATCCGCGATGCTCGCGGCCGGATCATTGACGATATCTGGCAAAAGGAAGCCGTGCCGGGACATGATGTGGTGCTGTCCATCGACTCCCGCGTACAGTTTCTTGCGTTTCAGGCTTTGAAAGCACAGGTCGAGAAGTCTGAGGCATTGGCTGGTGCCGCGGTAGTGGCTGACGTACAGACCGGGGAGATAATTGCGCTCGTCAACGTTCCGTCCTATGACCCGAACGACCGCTCCACGATGCTCTTTGAACAGATGCGCAACCGTGTGCTCACCGACCAGTTTGAACCAGGATCCACTTTAAAGCCCTTTGCCATCGCCAAGGCGCTCGATATGGGAATTGTCGGTCCGAAGACAACCATTCAGACGGCGCCGGGAAAGCTCACCATCGGTGACCGCACCATCGGCGACACCCATGACTATGGACTGCTCACAGTGTCCGAGATCGTGGCAAAGTCGTCCAACATTGGTACGGTGAAGATCGCGCTTGAAATGTCACCGCAGACATTGTGGGACATGTACACCGCTTTAGGTTTCGGGCGCGCTCCTGCAATGGGCTTCCCAGGTGCGGCATCCGGACGTCTTCGTCCGGCAAAAACCTGGCGGCCGATTGAACAGGCCACCATTGCTTACGGACACGGCATCAGCGTGTCGCTCATGCAGCTTGTGCGCGCTTATACCGCGCTGGCACGAACGGGTGACGTTATTGACCTGACGCTCTATAAGCGTCCGGAAGGCGAACTGCCCAAGGGCGAGCAGGTTTATCGACCGGAGACTGTGCGGCTTATCCGCGCCATGATGATGAAGACGATGGCTGCCGGGGGAACGGCAAGCACTATTAAGGTGGCGGGCTATACCGTGGCCGGCAAGACCGGTACGGCCAACAAGGTTAAGAACGGACGTTATACAAACGATACGGTGGCGAGCATCGTAGGCATTGTTCCGGCCGTCAACCCAAGATTCATTGTGGCTGTGATGATCGACGAGCCTAAAAAAGGCAGTCGTTTCGGCGGGCGTGCGGCTGGTCCGGTGTTTAGCGAAATTGCTGAAAGTACGCTGCGCATGTTGATGGTGAGTCCTGACCGAGAGTCCGTTTCGGGCGGCGGCTTCCTGGCGAAAATTCGCAATTGAACCTTATTGAAGCAAAAAGGACGGAGATTACTCATGGATCAGACGATCAAAGATTCGGTGGCGTGGCTCAAAGATCTCGCACATCCGGGTGCACATCTTCGGCTCGACAGCCGAGAGGTGAGGCCGGGCGATATCTTCTGCGCCGTACCGGGTGAAAAGGTCGACGGCCGCACTTTTATCCGTGTAGCAGCTGCCCGGGGAGCGGCGGGCGTGATCTATGAGGC
>OGUN01001115.1_pt1 | contig 20322 bp, 19 predicted proteins | sample 1553621 | NCBI WGS metagenome assembly OGUN01 (sample SAMEA2580300, study PRJEB22360) | human gut metagenome | biome: human gut; feature: human-associated habitat; material: faeces | place: Denmark | collected 2008/2010
AATGGTTATCCCCGAAGGGAGGTGGCGCGATGAACGCCGAACAACTATCAAAAGTTGGCAGCGATCTTGTACGACGCTGCGGCACACGAGATCCTTTTCAGATAGCAAAAGAGCTGGGCATCATTGTTCTGGATGATTGCGAAAACTTCGGGCAACTCAAAGGAATGTATCGCGTTGTCAAGAAAAATCGCTTTATTTTCTTGAATCAGGATTTAAGTCCGCAAACGAAGCGTATTGTATGCGCTCATGAGATCGGTCACGACCGACTGCACCGCGTACTTGCAAAAGGTGATGGATTGCAGGAGTTTGTGCTTTACAAGATGAACTCTATCCCTGAGTACGAGGCGAACATTGTTGCGGCTGAGATATTACTTAATTCCGACGAGGTGCTTGAGTACATTTACGATTATGGGTACACTTCGGCGCAGATTGCACAGGCAATGCACACAGACATCAACTTGATTGCCTTGAAGATTGCGCATCTGGCAGAGACAGGGCATGACCTACGCCGGATAGATTACCGAAGTGATTTTTTGAAATAAAGAGGTGGCGTATGACAAGAAGCGAAGTTATGAAAGACTTCATGAAGAAGACCGTGGTTCCGGTCGCTGTTGCACTCCTGCTGTTTTCTGTTTTCAGCCGCATATTCGTTGAGAACGGAACGCCGGATTATTTCCTGATTTTGCTTGCTTGCGGAGTGCCGTTCGGCATCGGAAAGATGTTCACGCTTATCCCGATTGGCTTTGGTATTTCCGGGGCAGTAGGTGTTGTCGCACTCAACCTTGTCCTCGGCGGTCTGATCGGCGGCGTAATTCTGATCTGGAAGCTGGCAGTTGCTATCTGGTATCTGCCCCTGACCATATACAGACTTGTGACTTGAGAAAAGAGGAAAAACATGAGTAAGAAACTTGTAGCATATTTTTCCGCGTCCGGCGTGACCGCGAAGGTTGCCGAGACGCTGGCAGAAGCAATCGGCGCGGACATCTTTGAGATTGAGCCGAAGGTGCCTTACACGGAAGCTGATCTGAACTGGATGGACAAAAAAGCCCGCAGCACGATTGAGATGAACGATACTGCCTCCCGTCCTGAGATTGCCGTAAAGCGGGACAACATGAAGGACTACGACACAATCTTTGTTGGCTTCCCGATCTGGTGGTACGTTGCGCCGACGATTATCAATACGTTCCTTGAGGGCTATGACCTGACCGGCAAGACGATCATCCCGTTTGCAACCTCCGGTGGAAGCGACATTGGCAAGACGAACGAACGCCTTGCACCGAGCTGCAAAGGCGCAAAGCTGATGGACGGCAAGGTCTTCAAGGGCAACGTCGGGCATCAGGAGCTTGCGGCGTGGGTTGAAGTGCTTGGACTTTAAGGGACAGACAAATCGGAATTTGTTAAAATAAGGGGGTTACAGAGATGGGGTAGGTAAAAGAAAGGTTACGGTAAAATACGAAGTAAAGAAAATATATTTAGTAATTTATTTGTGCACAATCATTCTTTCATGGCTCCTGTTTTTCATTAGACTTCTTAATTGGTTTGTCCCTGCACTTCAACTATTGCCAGACTATATTCTTCTTCATGTAACCAATTTTTCTCTCTCACTTATGGTCTTGGTGGCTTTGGGATTTGCTGTTCTTATATTCGGAGGTGGAATGAAGGCTGTTACGGTAATAGGGCTATTGATTGCCGCATTTAATCTTGGGTACGAACTTGTTTTTCCAATTCTGAACATTCCCGATTTTGCTGATGCCGTTGCCGGTTTCTTAGGAATAGCTATTGCGTATGCTTTTTTATTATCACTAAAAAGAAACGGATTAATGCCCAAATGAGCAATTGTGCCCCTATATTCGAGAACGTTTCCATATGAACTGAAGAGACCGCTTAATATACATAAAAGATTGGTTTAATGAAAAGGATTTTATTGAATACTTGAACAAAAAAGTCTGTACAGAAGAAAAATGCGTTTATGTTGAAAGCATTGGCTTGGATTATAAAAGAAAGAAATGGCCTGAAAAAACCGAAAATGTTATTGGTATAATTTCTAAATAGATAAAACTGTAAGACGTACAAATTCCAGTTTAACGAACAGGAGATGATGATCGCATGAAAATCCTGCATGAACTTTCTTGGCTATGGGAAACGCTGGGCATTGCGCTTGTTGCTGCGGCTGTCTGCATGGCTTGCGCTGCGCTGATTGGCAAGGCAGCGAAGAAGAAGCTCGACAAAAAGGTGTTGGCGGTCGTAGGGGCAGCGGCATTTGTGGGCGCGATTCTGGCGGTCATTCTGATTGCCCGGACACCGATGCCGCTTTGATAAGACGGAGAACTTGATGGGCAGAGCATAGCTCCTGCTTTTATACATCACGGGAAGGAGGACAGCCGAAAATGAAAGACAAAACCTATATCGCAATCGACCTGAAATCTTTCTACGCCTCCGTGGAGTGCCGGGAGCGCGGACTTGATCCGATGGACACAAACCTCGTGGTAGCAGACGAAAGCCGGACGGACAAGACCATCTGCCTTGCCGTTACACCATCCCTCAAAAGCTACGGTATCTCCGGACGCGGACGGCTATTTGAAGTCAAGCAGCGTGTGAAGGAAGCAAATGCCGGACGGCAGCACGACGCGCCGGGACACAGGCTGGACGGCACATCACGCTTCTTCTCGGAGCTGCAAGCAAACCCGTCTCTGGCGATTGACTTCATTATCGCGCCGCCTCGGATGGCGTACTACATGGAGTACAGCACCCGCATTTATCAGATTTATCTCAAGTACATTGCCCCGGAGGACATTGTGGTCTACTCCATCGACGAAGTGTTCATGGACGTGACGGACTATCTGAATACCTACAAGCTCTCCGCCCATGATCTCGCCATGAAGATCATCCTCGATGTGCTTGAAACAACCGGCATCACAGCAACAGCAGGAATCGGCACGAACCTTTTCCTCTGCAAGGTGGCAATGGACATTGTGGCGAAGCACATCCCCGCCGACAAAAACGGCGTCCGAATAGCCGAACTGGATGAAATGAAGTTCCGGCGTGAGCTTTGGGCGCACCAGCCTCTCACGGATTTCTGGCGCGTGGGTCGAGGTATTGCGAAGAAACTTGAGCAGAATGGAATGTTCACAATGGGCGATGTCGCCCTTTGCTCGGAGCGGAATGAGGACTTGCTTTATAAGCTGTTCGGAAAGAATGCGGAATTGCTCATCGACCATGCGTGGGGCTGGGAACCGACCACCATTGAAGCAATCAAGGCGTACCGCCCCAGCTCCAACAGCCTCAGCTCTGGTCAGGTATTGCACTGTCCCTACGAGCCGCAGAAGGCGAAGCTGGTTGTGCGGGAAATGACGGACTTGCTTGTGCTGGACTTGGTGGACAAGGGACTTGTCACCGACCAGATGGTTCTCACCGTTGGCTACGATATTGAGAACCTGACCGATCCGGCACGACGGGCAAAGTACCACGGCGCGGTGGAGAAAGATCCCTACGGTCGGGAGATTCCCAAACAGGCGCACGGCTCTATCAACCTTGACGAACACACATCATCTACCCGCAAAATAATGTGTGCTGTGTCAGAACTCTTCGACCGGATCGTGGACAAGAATCTGCTTGTCCGCCGTATGTATGTTGTGGCAAATCACGTCCTGCCGGAAGCGGACGCACCGAAGAAAAATGACGGTGCTGTCCAGCTTGACCTCTTCACCGACTATGCCGCCGAAGAGGAAAAGCAGAAAGCTGAGGACGCTGCATTGGAGCGTGAGCGGAAAATACAAGCCGCCACGCTTGCGATCAAAAAGAAGTATGGAAAGAACGCCATCCTCAAGGCGATGAATCTTGAAGAAGGCGCAACCGCCAAAGACCGCAATGCGCAGATCGGAGGGCACAAGGCGTGAACAGAAAATACAACGAGATCATGGGGCTTCCTCACCACGTCTCCAAGACTCGACCGCAGATGCCAATGTCAGATCGTGCAGCGCAGTTTGCGCCCTTCGCAGCACTCACCGGATATGACTCTGCCATCAAGGAAACCGGGCGTCTGACCGACGAAAAGATTGAGCTTGACGAGGAAGCTCTGACTGCATTGGATATGAAGTATCAGATTCTCATGGATGCCTTTGATGATGCGCCGGAGGTCACCATTACCTACTTCCAGCCCGATGAGCGGAAGGCTGGCGGCAAATACCTAACAGCAACCGGCGCAGTCAAAAAGATCGATGATTTTGAGCGGCGGATCACCATGCAGGACGGCGCGAAGATTCCGATGGATGATGTGCTGTCTATTGAGGGAGAGCTATTCTCGGTGCTTGAGTAATATTGAAAACGGTTTGAAAAAGACGCTATTGAGCGTCTTTTTCTTTTTCGGATACCTGACATTTTTGCTTTATTTGTCCGTATAGAGTGAAGGGGGATTTTACAGGGAGTCTCTGAGAGGGAATACGATTTGAGAGAATAGCAAGCACAGCAAGTGTAGCCACACTTGCGATTTTCGATTAAGGGACCCATCCCCCTTAATCAGAAAAATGCTTGTTGGGAAGCCTCCCAAACCCTCAAACTTTACGGAAGGACGGACAGCCTATGGCTAATAGAACAAGACCGATTATCATGCGGCTTGCAGTCACGGAATACGAAAAAGAACTCATCGAAAAGAAGATGCAGCAGCTCGGAACGAAGAACTTTGGAGCGTATGCGAGGAAGATGCTGATTGACGGCTATATCATCAAGGTGGACTATACGCAGCAAAAGAAACTTGCCGCCGCAGTCAGCCGTGTTGCCTCGAACATCAATCAAATTTGCCGCCGCATCAACTCCACTGGACACTTCTATGCGGATGATGTTGCAGAGCTGAAAGAAAGGCAGGGTGAGATATGGCAGTTACTAAAATCAAGCCAATCCGAGGAACTGTAAACAAGGCTATTGCCTACATTCTCGACCCGCAGAAGACCGACGATGCTTTCTATGTTTCGTCCTATGGATGCGCTGCAAGCGACGCAGCGGCGAAAGAATTTGAGTGGACGAGAAACCTTGCAGTGCAGCAAGGAATGCAGATGCCGAAGGTACTTGCCCGTCATTTGATCCAGTCGTTTGACATCGGTGAAGTGACGCCGGAAGAAGCTCACGAGGTCGGGAAACAGCTTGCGGACGAATGGCTCAAGGGCAAGTACGAGTATGTGATTGCTACCCACATCGACAAGGGGCATTGTCATAATCACATCATCTTCAATGCCGTGAACTATGTGGATTTCCACGCCTACCGGAGCAACAAGAGAACCTATCGGGAGCTACGTCAACTCAGTGATGAGATATGCAAGGAACACGGGCTGTCTGTGATTCCTCCGTCGCAGAACAAGGGCATGGACTACAAGGAATACACCGAAGCCAAACGCGGTACGAGCTGGAAGCAAAAGCTCAAGCAGACCATCGATCGGCTTGTCATCACAGCGAAGGACTACGATGACTTTCTGCGGCTCATGCAGGAAGCCGGTTATGAAATTAAGACCGGCAAATACATCTCATTCCGCGCTGAAGGTCAGGAGCGGTTTACTCGTTCTAAGACCATCGGAGAAAACTACACCGAGGAACGCATCAAGGAGCGAATTGCCGGACGGACGCCCCGAAGAAGTCAGAGACAAGCCACGCCGAAGGGCATCTCTCTTATCGGAGATATTCAGGAGCGGATCAGGCTTATCGACAGCAAGGGTTACGAGCATAAAGCAAAGCTCACTATCCTCAAGGAAGCGGCACGGACACTCAACTATCTCACGGAAAACAACTTGCTTCAATACGCCGATCTTGAGAAGAAGGTCGAGGATGTTCACAGCTCCTATGACCGTACCGGCAAGGAACTGAAAGTCGTTGAAGCACGTCTGCGGAAAGTCCAGCCGCTTATCAAAAACATCTCCAACTACCAGCGGCTCAAGCCTGTATATGATGCCTTCCAGAAGACGAAAGACAAGCCGAGTTTCAAGGCAAAGCACGAAGCTGAGCTTGTGATCTTTGAGGCGGTGCGGAGTACACTTCTTGCTATGCAGGGCGATGAAAAACTGCCGAGCTTGAAGACACTGCAAGCAGAACAGCAGAGGCTTCTCGACGAGCAGCAGCGGCTCTACGATGAACGTTCGAAGCTCAAAAAGGAAGCTCGGATGATCGATACATTGAAGGCAAACGTGGACGATTTCCTCAAGCCGAATACAGAGCATGACCGCGATCAAGTTCGCAAGAATCAACTTGAATAAAGATAACTGCCTGAGCTGATTTATAAAACCGGCTCAGGCAGTTTCTGTACGGCTCCATCGGACGATATATTCCTGCAAAACGGTCGAATTCATCCGAAGTTTACGAAACTTACTTGAATTATAGCTAATGCTGTGCTATAATAAAATGAATTATGCTATACGTTCTGTGCTGAGGTGAAAATTATGAAAGCAAGCTACAAAAAATTGTGGAAACTGCTCGTCGATAAGGAAATGAGCAAGGGCGATCTTCATAAAGCATCGGGGCTTTCTTCAAGCACGATGACTAAGCTCAGGAAGGGCGAGGACGTTTCAATGGAAGCCTTGAGAAAAATCTGTGCTTGCCTCGGTTGCAATATCGGTGACATCGTAGAGTTTGTGGATGACAGTAAACGAAGTCCAGATTCTGCCGTGGAGGAAAAACGCTGAATATGGGTAAACAGATTTCAAAGTACGAATATCAAAAGCACGGCTCAGATGGGTTAATGAAACCAATCATTTTCTGCTGTCCGGACGAAGAATGCGCGAAAAAAGGTATCAGCCTAAATGTCAGTGTTGCAAAAGAACTTTTCAGCGTAAAACCAATTCGAAGGTCATTTATGCTGCCCAAAATTGTTGATACGATTATTGCGGAGTTACCGAAGAATAGCACGATAAAGGATTTCGATGTGCTATTCAATCCAGATTATCAAATTGATGTTTTGCAACTTTTGATTGCTGCGTGCAAAAAAAGAGAGTTTTCAATCATATGGTCAGGAACATACAGCAATGGAAAGTTAATGTATGCGGAACCTGGATACGCTGATTTTAAGACATACGATTTAGACAAGTACGATGTGACATGCATCGTCTGATGAGGGAGGCTAACCAACCATGAAATACTCAGATTTGATTTCTTTCCATCCGATAGAGGATGTTATCCAGCTTGTCACAGCTGAAAACAAAGACAAAGCTCGCGAATATGTAAAAACCTATGTAATGTCTGATAGCATGGCAGAGAGCTTACAGGCTCCCGTGCTTGATCAGCTTCAAATGGATGAAGTTGTGGACAACAAGGGCGTTTTAATCGTCGGCAACTATGGTACTGGTAAGTCTCACTTGATGAGTGTCATTTCCGCCATTGCAACTGATGCGGGTAATGTACAGTATCTTCAAAACAAGAAATTTGCCGAACAGGTTAAGCCCATTGCTGGCAAGTTTGAAGTTCTGCGTATCGAAATCGGCGGCGTTGTAATGCCGCTGTATGACGTCATCATGGGATATGTACAGGATGATTTTGAAAAGCGCGGCATTGATTTTGAAGTGCCGGATTATAAGAGTGTTAAAAGCATCAAGACTGTCCTCAAGGATATGATGATTGCTTTTTCGGAAAAGTATCCAGATAAAGGCTACCTGATTATCGTTGATGAGTTTCTGTCCTATCTGTCTTCTCGAAACGAACGAGAAATCGTTCTGGATTTGGAATTCTTCCGCGCATTAGGCGAGATGTGTTCCAAGTCCTCTCTGCGTGTTATGTTTGGTATGCAGGAGAAGATTTTCGACAATCCGCGCTTTAGCTTTGTCGCTGATACACTCAAGCATGTCAGTGACCGTTTTACGCAGATGATTATAACGAAAGAAGCAACTTCCTATGTTGTTTCTGAGCGTATCCTCAAGAAAACGCCGGAGCAGAAAGCTCTGATTCGCAACCATCTGGAAAAGTTCTGTGGGCTTTATACTGGCATGTCCTCTCGTCTGGAAGAGTTCGTTGATCTGTTCCCGATTCATCCTTCGTACATAGATGTTTTCAACAAACTGTACTTGATTGAAAACCGTCATATTCTGAAGAATATCTCCACTACTATCAAGGGTATCTTCGACACAACCGTGCCGGAGAATGCGCCGGGCATCATCTCTTTTGATAACTACTGGCCTGCAATCAAATCCAATGGTCTGCTCAAAAGTGATCCGACCATCAGCCGTGTTGTCGGTGCAAGCCAGCAGCTGGAAGATATTATCACCCGCGCATTCCCGAAACCGGCGTATAAACCGATGGCAATGCAGATAATTTATGCGCTCAGTGTTCATCGCCTGACAACGAACGGACTGGATGTACAGTTTGGTATGACGGCAGAGAATCTTAAAGACGATCTATGCCTATATATGCTGATGCCGGAGCAAGATGCAGACTTCCTTCTGTCTGCGGTAAAAGTCACATTGAAAGAAATCATGACAACCGTTTCCGGGCAGTTCATTATCTTCAATGATGCCAACAGCCAGTATTATATCGACGTTGATAAGGTCGTTGACTACGACGAAAAGATTAAGCAAAAAGCGACGCTTCTGACCGATGATGAGATGAATCGTTCTTTCTACGGCGTTGTGTATTCATGCCTCGATTGGGACGCCAAGCAATATGTGACCAATTTCAACATCTATGAATACGACCTGAACTGGGATTCACATCATATTTTCCGTGAGGGTTATCTGTTCATGGGTCTGCCCGGTGAAAGAAGTACTGCACAGCCGGAACGTGACTTTTATATCCACATCATGCCACCATATGACAATGGTGGTATAAGCGTGCAGAATCTTCCGGACGAAGTGTACCTGTATTTCAAATCCGCTGAGGAATTCCGCGAAATGTTGAGTCTATACGCTTCCGCAAACAGCCTTGCTGCTATGAGCGAAGGCAAAGACAAGGATGCATATCTGAACAAAGCAGCTGTGATCCGCAAGAAGTTGATCCGCTCCCTGAGCGAAAACAAGAACACCTGCTTTGATGTGGTTTATAAACGGGAACGCCGTCAGCTCATCGAAGTCCTGAAGGGACGCTATAACCGTGACATGACCTTTAAGGATACTATCGACCTTGCTGCTTCAATATGTTTGGATGCTTACTTCTGCGAGATTTATCCGGACTATCCCGTAATGAAGACTAAAATCACTCGCAAAAACATGGCTGACGCAGTACGCGCGGCATTTGACCATTTTGCAGGCAGAAAGTCTCAGCTTTCTGCAAGTATGCTGCAAAGCTTTGGCGTTTTAGATGGAGATAAGATTTCCACCAAAAACTCCAAGTATGCCGCTTACTATATCGGCAAACTGAAAGAGCTGCCGCCTCAGGGTGTTATCAACTACTCGGATATCTTTGAAGAGAAGTTTATGGGGCAGTATGTAGATAAACGCTTCAAGCTGAGTTTCATCTTTACTCCGATCATCTTCCTCTCCATGGTTTACGATGGATATGCCGTTATGACGCTGAAGAACGGCAAAGCTTTGACGGCGTCTAATCTGGACGAAGTTCCGAAAACAAGTGTGCTCGACCTTTATGAGTTCAAGTACCTTTCCAGACCTTCCGAAATGGCAATGGCGGAACTGAAAACACTTTTCAATGTGCTGGATATCAATCCGGCGTTGTTGGATAATCAGGCTACGCGAACAAAGGGCGTAGAAGAGCTTTTGAAGCAAGCGCAGGCAATGAGCAATTCTGCGGTGATCGCTGGCACGAAACTCAGTCAGGATTTCACTCTTTGGGGTGAAGCTCTGGTGCCGCCCGCAAGAGTGGAACAGCTGAGAAAGGCTTGCCAGAATGTCCGTGATGAGTTCAGCAACTATCAGGCACGCTTCAATACACCGGCAAAGCTGAACAATTTTAGTCTCACCATGGAGCAGATTGACAAGCTGGCAGAGGATATTTCAGCAATCAAAAAGGTCAGTGAATACCTTGTCTTTAAGAACGGCTGCACGGCGATTGTGTCCTATATGACCGGCATCGAAACCGTGGAACTCGGTGATACGCTCAACCATGATATGGAAACCGCCAAGGACGCTTTCCGTGAGATCCGCGACAGCATCTGGAACGGCGAATCCGGCGAGGTGGCTGTGCAGAAAGTCGAGGCAGAGCTTGGCAAAGTCAAGGACAAGTATATCGACCTTTACTACTCGGAGCACAAGAAAAAGAGGCTGGACATCAACGATGCACAGAAACGCGGTAAAATTCAGGAAAGTCGGACACTCCTGACCCTGAAAAAGCTGCGCGGCATTGAAATTCTTTCTGTTGCGAAGCTGACTGATTTAGAAAACGAGCTTTCTGATCTGAAGGTCTGCTATGAGCTGACGCCGGAAGAATTGAAATCCTCGCCGGTATGCTCGCACTGTCACTTCCATCTGGATGATAACGTGAAGCCGGTTTTTGGCAAGCTGGACAATATAGAGATGCGTCTGGATTCCTTGCTTGAAGAATGGACAAAATCCTTGCTCGATACGATTTCTGATCCTATTGTTGAGAGTCAGAAGGAGTACCTGAGCGAGGCGCAGCAGAAAGCCATTGACGATTTCATTGAGACGAAGGAATTGCCTAAGCGCGTGGATGACTTCTTTGTGAAGGCAATTCAGGCACTGCTCAAGGGATTTGAACCTGTGGTCGTGAATGCGGACGATCTGGTGGAAAAGCTGACAAAGCTTCCTCCGCTGGATGAGCAGGCATTCCGCAGCAAAGTCAGCGAACTTATTTCCGGATATACGAACGGCAAGGATGCAGGCAAGCTGCGAATTATCGTGAAGAAATAAATCATTGCTCTGACGGGAATTGTGCAGATACCGTCTGCACAATTCTCACGGAGATTTTCAGAAGAGATTGAAAGTGAGGATACAGCTGTGGAACCGAGAAAGCTGACCAAAGAGGATATAGATAAGGTACGCAATATTGAAGGCTTCCCCATCGGCACCGATGAGGACATTATCGCGCTGTCTGATGCGCCGTACTACACTGCCTGCCCGAATCCGTTTATCGAGGAATTCATCAAGGAGAATGGCACTCCTTATGATGAAGCAACGGATGATTATCACCGCGAACCGTTTGCAGCGGATGTGAGCGAAGGAAAAACCGATCCCATATACATGGCTCACACATATCATACAAAAGTTCCGCACAAGGCGATAATGCAATATATTTTGCATTATACCGAGCCGGGTGATTTAGTGTTAGATGGTTTTTGTGGCACTGGAATGACTGGCGTAGCCGCGCAAATGTGTGGTTGCCCCGATAGTGATCTTAAATATAGAATGGAGCAATTGAATCCACATCTCATGTGGGGGGCAAGAAAAGCCATTTTGAATGATTTGTCCCCATCGGCAACTTTTATTGCGGCTAATTATAATTCATCAGTTGATGTTGTTGGTTTTTCCAACGAAGTACGCCGCATTGTGGATGAGACTGAACAAGAGTTGGGATGGATGTATCAAACCAAGCCTGATAACGCAAACCTTATAGATGGAACCGCAGTCATCAACTATACATTATGGTCAGATGTATTTTATTGTCCTCACTGTGGAAAAGAAATTGTTTTTTGGGATATTGCTATCGACAAAGACGGCAATATGAAAAAAGAACTTAGATGCAATGCATGTGGTTCTATAATCAAAAAAACACAATGTCCAAGAGCAAAGGAAATCCTTGTTGACAAATTAACAGGTAAAACAATCGAAGTATCTAAGCAAGTCCCTGTTTTGATTAATTATACATACGGGGGTAAGCGTTATGATAAGAAGCCCGATATTCAAGATCTTACCCTTATAGAGAAAATTAAAGGGATGAATGGAGAAAAGTGGTATCCATCCACAGTGGTGCCGTATGGTGAAAAAACTGCTGACCCAATCAAGGCGGGCTTTACTAGGGTAAATCTATTCTATACAGAGAGAAACTTATTCGCACTTGCTTCAATATGGGATAAAGCGCAGAAGAGTAAGTACAAAAACCAAGTAATGTTCTGTCTAACTGCAATTTTGATAAAGACAGCGTCAAAGTTACACAATGTCGGAATGAAATCCGGAAAAATTAATCTTGCAGGAGCAATGCCGAATGCTCTGTATATCCCAAGTATATTGGCGGAACGTAATATTTTCACCCTTGTACGGGGAAAAATAAAGGACATAGAGCCGGTGTTCTCATTCTCTAAAACTGCCGGAAACTGTTGCATTTCCTGCGGTTCTTCTACTGACTTGAGCATGCTCCCGAATAACTCGATAGATTATATCTTTGTCGATCCCCCATTTGGCGACAATTTGATATATTCAGAACTGAGTTTTATTTGGGATGCATGGTTGAAAGTTATTACAAACAACGAAAAGGAAGCTATAATTTGCAAAGCACAACATAAAGCTTTATCTGATTATCAAGAACTCTTTGAAAAATGTTTCAGAGAATTTTATCGATGTCTCAAGCCTAATCGGTGGATAACGATAGAATTTCACAATAGTAAGAACGCTGTTTGGATGGCAATTAATGAGGCAATTCAAAAGGCTGGCTTTGTTATATCTTATGTCAAAACACTTGACAAAGGTCAAGGCAGCTATAATCAGCAAACTGCAAATGGTGCTGTGAAACAAGACTTGGCAATTGCAGCGTATAAGCCCAAAGAAGAATTTGAGCGTAAGTTTTCTGAACAAGCTGGAAGTGAGGAAACCGCATGGTGTTTTACGAACCAGTATTTAGAGAATTTGCCTGTTGTTAGCATCGAAAACAAAAAAATACAGTTAATCTCTGAACGCCAAGCCTATTTGCTCTTTGACCGCATGGTGGCTTATCACATTATGCGCGGTATTCCCGTACCGTTGGACGCTGCCGACTTCTACAAAGGACTGGACGAGCGTTTCCTTAAGCGCGATAACATGTACTTCCTGCCGGATCAGGTCAATGAGTACGATACCGCCCGCATCAAGACTGAAGTAGAACAGATTCAGTTCTCGCTGTTCGTGACCAATGAGAAAACCGCAATTTCTTGGCTGTATCAGCAGCTGGACGAGCAGGGAGACGGTCCGCAGACCTACGCCGAGATTCAGCCGAAGTTCATGCAGGAAGTCAAGAGCGTTGATCGTTACGAGGCTATGCCGGAGTTGGCTGTGCTGCTTGAGGAAAACTTCCTTCAGGACGATAAGGGACGCTGGTACATACCTGATGTCACTAAGGAAGGCGATGTTGCCAAACTGCGCGAAAAGAAACTCTGGAAAGAGTTTGAAGGCTACCTGAACAGCAAAGGCAAGCTCAAGTCTTTCCGTTCTGAAGCAATCCGTGTCGGCTTCTCTCGCCTGTGGAAGGACAAGAACTATCAGGCAATCGTAGATATTGCCGAGCGCCTGCCGGAGTCCACCATTCAGGAGGACCCGAATCTGCTCATGTACTACGATATTAGTCTGGGGAGAGTGTGAAAGGAAGTGTAATTTATGAAGAAAGCTTTAGTTGTTGGTATTAACAACTACGCCAGTTGCCCATTGTACGGATGCATAAATGACGCCATGGATGTAGAATCCGCAATTTCAAGAAACGGAGATGGAACAGTCAATTTCTCTGTAAAACCGCTGTTCGATGTTACAACAAAAGGAATTTTGAGAAATGCCATTGAGGAATGCTTTTCAGGAGACGCGGACATTGCTCTGTTTTATTTCTCTGGACATGGATACATCGATAGTGTTGGCGGCTATATTGTAACACCGGATTTTACTCCCGGCGACTATGGTATATCCATGCAGGAATTATTAACGATTGTCAACAACTCCAAATGCAAGAATAAGGTAGTTGTTTTAGATTGCTGCCACTCCGGAATGATGGGCAATATGTCAATCGGAAATCAAAATACAGCTGTGATCTCAGAAGGTGTAACACTGTTGACAGCAAGCAAGAGGGACGAAACTTCTGCTGAAGTGAATGGTCACGGAGTGTTTACCTCGCTATTTATTGATGCTCTAAATGGCGGAGCGGCGGACTTACTTGGAAACATAACGTTGGGTGGCATATATGCTTTTGTCGATAAATCACTTGGCCCGTGGGATCAACGACCGGTTTTCAAAACGAATGTAACTTCATTTTCACCCATAAAGACTGTTGTTCCACCGGTCCCACTCGATGTTTTGAGATTCATAGGTGAATTGTTCACAAACCCAGATGAAAATTACGCATTGAATCCATCTTTTGAGCCGACCAATGATCCGAATGTAAAGCATGACATTATTGAGCCTTATGCAAACCAAAGCAATACAGAAATGTTCAAAAAGATACAGAAGTTGGAGAGTGTAGGCATTATTGTCCCTAATGGAACACCACATATGTACTATGCCGCTATGGAATCCAAGAGCTGTAGACTGACAGCTACGGGAAAATACTACTGGTCGTTACTTAAAAAGAATTTGATTTAAGAAAGGAATGTCGCAAAATGCCAAAGAAAAGAACTTTTATCAGCTTTGATTATGACCATGACGTAAGCCTCAAGAACCTTCTTGTTGGTCAAGCAAAAAACGACGATTCTCCGTTTGAAATTACAGACATGTCTATTAAGGCTCCAATCGTTGATGAGGATTGGAAAAAGAATGCTCGTAGAAGAATAAAAGGATGCGATGTGGTTGTGGTTATTTGCGGAGAGCATACAGATACTGCAATTGGTGTGTCCACAGAGTTACGCATCGCTCAAGATGAGAATATAAGCTATTTCCTGCTCGTAGGCTATAGTGACAAGACTTGTTATAAGCCGAAAGCAGCAAAAGCGAATGACAAAATGTACAAATGGACGTGGGATAATCTGAAAAAGCTTATCAACGGCGCACGATAATAAAAGAGGAATAGAAATGTTTAACATCGGCGATTTCGTTTTTGATACTGCAACCGGAGCAAATGTACAAGTCATGGAGCGGATTGAACTCTGGGGCTATACGTCCTATAAGGTGTTCAATCCTGCCAATGGTAGTGTGTACAAGGCGACCGGCGAACAATTAAAGATGGGAGGCAATGAAGCACAGCTGGACGAAAACTATCTGCGCTATGTTATGTTGCTCTCCAAAATCAAAAACGAGACATCCGCCGGTGTCCTCTCTTCCCTTTCAAGTGGCATCATACCATTGCCGCATCAGCTGCATGTACTTGATAGAGCGTTGGAAACGCGTAGTATTCGTTATATTCTGGCGGACGAAGTCGGTCTTGGCAAAACCATCGAAGCCGGTATGATCATCAAAGAGCTGAAAACTCGTGGCTTAATCGAGCGAATCCTTGTCGTCTGCCCTACCGGTCTTGTAAGCCAGTGGTCTGTGGAAATGCAGGAGAAGTTCCACGAGAAGTTTCAGGTAATCCTACCATCAGATTTCGATACTATACGCCGCCTTACCGATAACGAGGATGTGTATGGTCAATTCGATCAGGTCATTTCCCCCATGGATTCCATCAAGCCATTGGAAAAACATGCCGGTTGGTCAGACGAGCGGGTTGAAAAATATAATCAAGAGCGCATAGAAGCTATCATCAATAGTGGATGGGATTTGATAATCATCGACGAGGCGCACCGTGTAGCTGGCTCTTCAAGTGATGTAGCACGATATAAACTGGGATATTTACTTTCACAGGCAAGCCCATATTTGCTTTTGCTGACAGCCACACCGCACAACGGCAAAACAGAGCCATTTCTCCGTTTGATCCGTCTACTGGACGAGCAGGCATTCCCCAACTACAAGTCTATTGTCAAGGAACAGGTTGCTCCTTATCTGATTCGTTCCGAAAAGCGTGAAGCAATCGACAATAACGGAAAACTGCTTTTTAAGAAGAGATATACGCATTTGGTGGAGCTTCATTGGGACGAGCGTCATTCACTTCAGCGACAGCTGTACGAAATGGTAAGCTCCTATGTCTCCAAAACCTATGATAAGGCACGTCGAAATCGCAAGAAGAACATGTGCCTTATCTTCCTCATGATTATCATGCAGCGCATGGTGACAAGCAGCACGGCTGCGGTACGCCAAAGTTTGGAACGACGTCTGCATGTGCTCCTCGAAGAAGAGACACGAGCAAATACTATGAGTGAAACTGATTTGGATGAGCGCGATATTGAAGACGGCGATGTGGATGCTATGGAAGCAATATCCCTTGATCGTACTGCCGAAATTGAAGAGCTGAAAATGATTATCTCCACGGCAAAGCAAGCGGAATTCCAACACCATGACGTCAAAGTGGATGCGCTTTTTGACACGATTGACGCTCTCCAAAGCGAGGATCCTGCGCAAAAAATCATCCTGTTCACTGAATTCGTGGGAACCCAAGCATACTTAAAAGAGCTTCTTGAATCAAGAGGATACTCTGTCAGTATCTTGAATGGCAGCATGGATATCGAAGAGCGCAATAACGCATTGAATGAGTTTAAGACAAACACAAGCATCTTTATTTCGACCGATGCGGGCGGAGAAGGCTTGAACTTGCAATTTGCTAATATCATAATCAATTATGATTTGCCATGGAATCCGATGAAAATTGAGCAACGCTGTGGGCGAGCAGACCGCATCGGTCAGCAGCGTGATGTTCATATTTATAATATGATAGTCAGAGACACTGTTGAAAGTCGCGTCCGAGAAGTGTTGGAAGAAAAAGCTATCTGTCATAATGAAAGAACTCGGCGTTGATAAATACTCCGATGTGTTGGACAGCGAAGTGGCAGAATGCGATTTCACGGATGCTTACATGAACTCTATCGGACATGCTTCTCGTATTGAACAGAACATTGTATCCGTTGAAAAAGAAATGCGCCAGCAGGCAGCAAACGCTATAAAGTACAAGGATATTCTTCATGAAGAGAAGGACCTGACGAAGCTGGTTGGAAAGGAATCAAATTTCGACGTAGACAGTGCGTTGCGACATATGTTAGCATACTACGAGTCATGGAAAGGCAACGATTTAACACTGCTTGACAGAATTAGCATTAACGACGAGATGATTACAAGACATCTCTGTGACAGCATTTTACAAGACCATAATGGATGTCTCTTGTCAGTCGGAATACAGAACTTTCCAAATGAAGCGGGATATTTTATGCTATGGGAACTCTCCGTCTCAGATGACATGCGGGACAAACGCATCATCCCAATTTTCGTAAATGAGTCATATGTACTACGTCCTATGGCTGGAAGCAGAATTATGAATGTGTTCCTTGATGAGACCAGCAAATTGAATTGCCATATGGTATCTAATCTTCCTGAAGAAGATTATCAGCGTATGCAGGAAATCTGTATGGACTTCGCGTATAATACATTTGTTGAGCTGAAAGATAAACATGCAAAGCGAAGCTCCGAGCAATATGAGAAGTACAAGTACGCTCTATCTCTACGCAAAGAGGCTGCGGAGCACATTGGCATAGAGAACATTCGGCGTTCAAGAATTGCGAAACTTGTACGCGAAGAGAATGATATTGAGGCGGAGTATAAGCGCAGCGGCACCGTCCTACCAGATTTTCGCTTGATGATGCTAATTCGATTGGAGGCATAAACAATGTTTGGAGAGTATGTGTTTGGGAACTCCCCTGCATCCTATGCAAACCTCATATGGATAAATGATGTGGATTATCTAAATCGAATCACGTCATACAGCGATGTTTTCGAGCAGCATGGATTTGATGTGATCGAGTATCGTGACGATCTTAGCCTCCGAATCGGATATGAACAGAAAATAAAAGCCGGAAATGAAAAATTGGTTGTTCTGAACTTTAACAAAGCGTATATTCCATACGACATTATAAAACAGTTTGCACTGTACACAGTGTCGCTGAGAACTCTTTTTTCAAAGTTGAACGCGGACGTTTTGCATCATAAATCAAGGATAGATTTGGACTTGCTGGCTATGGTAGCCGCAAACAATTTTGATGATCTTACTAAGCCGGAGCAGACGAACCAATTCTTCGACACTGTCGTTTACGGCAGAGATAACCTATTGCTCTATTTTCGGTTGAAACTGGAAGGTATACTCCAAAAAGCGACGAGCGCTTTTCACTACCATGAATGGTGCCGCATCGCTGAGCAAAAGGCGATAATTGACCGATATTCTGTCCAGTATGGACTGAACATTGATACAAGCGAAATCAACAGACTATTTCAAAACTATGTGCTCAAGGCATTCGGTACATTATCTACTAAGATCGATAGAGATACGCCTGTGCTGGTCAGCCATGCGATGGAGTACATACACGAACAAAGCGAGAAGTTTGCAATTATCGTCATGGATGGTATGTCAGAATTTGATTGGAGCATTATCTCTCAATCATTTGCTGATGTCGGATACGAACAGGCAGCAGTGTTCGCCATGATTCCAAGCACTACTTCAATTTCACGGCAATGCCTACTGTCGAATAAGTTTCCAAGTCAGTTGGTCTCACCATGGACTCAAAGCAAAGAAAAGTCGGAATTTGCAGAGTGTGCTAAATTACTAGGGTATTCCGCAAATCAAATCGGATACTCTCGCGGTTATGACACTGATTTTGACAGTGCCGTCCGTTGTGGAGCTGTTATCATCAATGATGTAGATGAAATGGTACACGCGCAGCAGCAGGGGCGACTTGGAATGTATAATGATATTTCTGTTCTTTCTGATGAAGGCAAACTACGACGGTTGACCGATCGTTTGCGATTAAAAGGCTTTGACGTATATATTACGGCGGATCATGGCAACACGTTATGCACCGGAATAGGAAAATTTGTTGGAGCCGGAGTGGATATCGAAACAAAAAGCCACCGTATGGTGGTGCTGAAGGATTTTGCCGACAAGGAAAAAATAGCAGATAAGTTTGGGCTGATTGAGTATCCGAAATACTATCTTCCCAAAGAATATGACTACTTAATCTGTGACACGGGTGTATCTCTTGATAATCCCGGTGAACAGGTAATGACACATGGAGGGATGACAATCGATGAAGTCGTTGTTCCATTTATCAAAATAAAGGCGGTGCAGAACAATGGCTAAAATGGTTGGTTTATCTCGAAACTTGAAGCTCCAGTGGCTTAATAAGGTCGTGGAACTCGCTTTGGGAGAACTTACAGAACAAGAAATAAAAGATCAACTAAATGAGTATTTAAGTTTTGAAATCTCCAGTCAAACAAATATTCGTAAGACCAGAGAAATTCTGATGAATATATGGGTTTATGAGAACGAAGTTAACAGTAAGCTGAGAGATGAGGCTATCAGTATCATTCAAGATATGCCGGAATATGCGCTGGTAGTACACTGGTGTATGATGATGGCATCTTATCCTGTATTCGTGGATATGTGCAAGCTGATTGGCAGGCTCTCGGAATTTCAGGACGAAATTTCATTAAGTCAAATTAAGCAGAGACTATATGACGAATGGGGTGAGAGGACTACTCTTTATCATTCTATTGATAAGTTGATCTCTACGCTAAAGGAACTGAATGTGCTCAGCAGTGATCGTCCTGGTAAATATAAAATTGTAAAGCATGCGGTTCGAAACAATAGAGTCTCTGTCTTTATGATATATGCTATGATGCTTATAGGCGATAGCGGATATTACTCCTTTGCAGAATTGAGCAACGCTGTTTTTTTCTATCCTTTTGAGTACCAAATAGAGAAGGAACTAATCCTTGGAGACAGCCGTTTTTCGACGAACAACTTTGGGGGAGAATTGTCTGTCTCTGTTAACGCATGAGTGTACCATATCTTTTGTTCGCCTACAAAAGTCTACCTTCAGGTATGGATAGCCGTATCAAAAAAAGAGCCTCTGCCGACACCCAAAACGGGCATCGACAGAGGCTTTTGGTTCGTTTTCCCGGCATTCAAACAAGTGCCGAAATCGACACTTATTTCCGCGCTAAAGAAGAAACTGCGCAGGGAATACAATCACTTAGGATGGTCAATTTGCGCCGCTCTGAGGCTTGCAATCACAGGCTTTTTCGACCCCTAACTGTCTACACTGCGATGCCTTGCGGGAGAAGTGCGGACAGGCGATGAGATCCGCACGGAAGCTCTGCTTGCAGCTATGGACGCAGCGGACGCAGAAGCGGTTATACTTCCGGCGTCCGCTGTCTCCGATGAAGAACGACCACTCCTGCCGCCATTTCTGACTTCTGCTCACAGCTCAATCTCTCCTTTGTGCTTTTGGGGAGGGCAGCATTCCTTCTGCTTTTCAGCCTTTGCGGACTTGAGCCTGTCCATGATGGAGGACTTTTCGCCCCTTTCGGGGGCTTTGACCTCTGCGGTCTTGTCCTCCTTCGGACCGTTGTTGATGATCCCGTCAATCATGCCGTAGTCATCCTCCATCGACATCTCCGCTGCCTTGAGGTAGTTTTCCTTCTCAAG
>OGUN01001142.1_pt1 | contig 19965 bp, 14 predicted proteins | sample 1553621 | NCBI WGS metagenome assembly OGUN01 (sample SAMEA2580300, study PRJEB22360) | human gut metagenome | biome: human gut; feature: human-associated habitat; material: faeces | place: Denmark | collected 2008/2010
TTAAGGGGGCAGAATCGCTTGGTTTTAGGGGGCAGCTTACACTGGATTTTCCAGTTGCCTTATGGATGCGGAAATTCTCCTTTTTCGGTCGGAATTTCTTCTTTTTTCCATGGAAAATGCCCTTATTTTGCATCCGGCAGTTGCGTGTGCTTCTGCTGTGAGTATGAATCTTAAAAAAATATGGTATTGATGAAAAACATGGTATTGCTTTTGTGCATCTTGTTTCTCTGTTCATGGGCGGAAGCCGATGCGCAGGGTTTTCACCTCCAGCCCACTCCGCAGAAATATGTGGGAAGTGAGGATTCTGTTTTTATCCCTGCAAGATATAGTTTGCAGGTAGGAGCCACTTTGCGGGGAAGTGCGGCGGAGCAGTTGTTGGCCGGTCTTTTTCCGGATGCTGCGGTGACTGCCGATTTTTCCGTTTGTATCGGTATGAAGGGGGATAAGTCTGTGAGGAAGTATGCTGCACGTATCCCTAAACAGGCAGAGGGTTATTATCTGAAGATAGACAAGGAAGGTATTGTTGTTGCCGGTGCCGACCGTAGAGGGGTTTTTTACGGTGTGCAGACGCTGGTCCAACTGATTGCATTGCCCAAACTGCCGTTGGTGGAGGTGACGGATTATCCCGACGTACCCTACCGTGGTGTGGTGGAAGGTTTCTATGGCGTTCCCTGGAGCCGGGAAGCACGCTTGTCGCAGCTTGATTTCTATGGCCGCAACAAGATGAATATCTATATTTACGGTCCTAAGGACGACCCTTACCACAGTTCGCCCAACTGGCGCAAGCCCTATCCTGCTCAGGAAGCCGAACAGCTGAAAGAACTGGTGGAATGTGCGCGGCGGAACGAAGTGCTTTTCTATTGGGCTATCCATCCGGGAAAGGACATTCGCTGGAATACGGAAGACCGTGATTTGTTGATGGAAAAGTTCGAAAGCATGTATCGTTTGGGGATAAGGGCCTTTGCCGTTTTCTTTGATGATATTTCCGGCGAAGGGACATCGGCGGAGAAGCAGGTGGAGCTGTTGAATGATATTTATCATAACTTCGTCAAAGTGAAAGGGGATGTTGCTCCGTTGCTGATGTGTCCTACGGAGTACAACCGTCTGTGGACTAAGCTCGAGGGAGGTTATCTCGCGACGCTGGGCGGCAAGCTTCATCCGGACATAGGCATCTTGTGGACGGGCGATAAAGTGGTGGCTTGTATTGATAAGCCTACGATGCAGTTTGTCAATCCGCTGTTGAAGCGCAAAGCATTCATTTGGTGGAATTTCCCCGTGTCCGACTATGTGCGCGACCGCCTTTTGCTGGGGGCTGTCTATGGCAATGGGACAGATATCGATGACGATATAAGTGCTTTTATATCCAACCCTATGGAACATGCCGAGGCTTCAAAAATCGCCCTTTTCAGTATAGCCGATTATGCTTGGAACATGGATGCCTACAAGAGTGATGCATCGTGGAGAAGAGCTGTCCGGTACCTGATGCCCGGCCATGCCGCAGCTCTTCAGGTCTTTGCCTCACACAATTCCGACCTTGGCGGGAACGAACATGATTTCCGTCGTGAAGAGTCAGAACAGATTCGTCCTGCTTTGGAGCGGTTGCTGGATGCTTATTGCCGCGAAGGAAAGCGGGAGGTCGCCGCTGCATCGGCTGTAACCGAGGAATGCGAACGTATGATTGCTTCTGCCGACCTGCTGCTGGCTTCCGATGAAAATCCGGCATTAATCAAGGAAATAAGTCCTTGGCTGATACAGTTTAAGTTGCTGGGTGAATATGGAAGAGAAGTGCTGTGCATGTTGGCGGCACAGTGTGACGGCAAAAAGACGGAACTGGAGAAAGCCGCTTCTCATGCCAAGGCCCTCCAGGTATTGATGAAGAAAATAGACGCCACTTACAACCAGAACGGATTCCAGCCGGGTGTAAAGACCGGAAGCTGCCATCTGAAACCTGCTTTCGACCGGTTGTATCAGGAGGTGGTTCAACGTACCGGTAAATAGGGGGTGTCTTTTAATCCCGTTTTCGGATTGCTTTTTTAGTAAAATGCAAACGATAGCCTGCCTTTAAGTTTCGCAAGCCCGACTTCTTATGTTGACAAGGTATTCGTAGTCTGCTACGGAAGTGAGCTTGTGAAACTTGAGTAAACCAAATGGAATAAAAGCGTTTTTTTTATTCTTCACTTCCTTCACCTTTTCCTTCAATCCCTCTATTCATAGGCTTTTCCGGTGAAACCGGTTTAATTCTGTGTTCGCTCTCGCGTTTATGTTTCGGGAGTTGTCAATTGCCGGCGGCGAACTTCACTGTAACCGATTTGCAGCATCATTGCAAATTGGTTGCAGCGCTACTGAAAGTTAGTTGCAGCGCCACTGCAAAACTGTTGCAGCGTTACTGCAAGTATGGTTGCAGCGTCACTGCAAAACTATTGCAGCGTTACTGCAAGTATGGTTGCAGTGTTACTGCAAAACTATTGCAGAATTTTGCAGTAATTATCTGTTGATTTATACATAGTTATATTATAGTGAAACAGATTTGAACTGCAGATGTTTTTGGAGTTGTCGGGAATTGGAAGTGCGAAGAAAAGAGGTTTCATCGGGAAAGCGGCATAGGGTAAAACCGGTTTCACCGGAAAAGCTTGTGGATAGGCAGGTTGAGGGAAAAGGTGAAGGTGGTGAAGGATGAAAACAAACTGTTCAAAACGCATGAATGAGCGGATATTTGCCTTTTTTGAAGAGCAATTATCCTTTTTTAATCTTTTTTGCAGGTAAGTTTGCAGCGAAATTTTTTTAATTAATTCTTAAATACATTCGTATTATGAAAAAGCATGAAACGCTTTTGGTAAGCACAATCCTGAACGGAACATACCGTGGCCGCCGTTTTCTCCAGATGGTGGGGATGGTAGGTCTGTTTTCATTCGGTTCGGTTCAGGGCTTACACGCAGAAGCCGTAAATCCTTCAGCAGACGGGACGGAAGTGGTACAACAAAAGAAGAATGTGACCGGAGTGGTGAAAGACAAGACCGGTGAACCGGTCATTGGTGCCAACGTGATAGTGAAAGGCACTACGTCGGGTGTGATAACGGATATAGACGGACGCTTTACGATTTCTGCCGGAGCAGGGCAGGTGATAGAGGTGTCGTTTATCGGTTTCAAGACCTACGCTTTTCCGGTAGACTCGAAGTCGGAATATACCGTCGTTCTTCAGGACGATGCCGAGTTGCTGGAAGAAGTGGTGGTTGTGGGATATGGTTCACAATTGAAGCGCTCGGTGACGGGTGCCATCTCTTCCGTAAAGTCCGAGGAGCTTGAAGCGCCCAATGCGGTGAGTGCCGACAATCTGCTGCAAGGCAAGGTGGCCGGCCTTACCATTACGCAGAACTCTGCACAGCCCGGTTCGGGAATGAGTGTGAACATTCGTGGAAAACTTTCTCCCAACGGTTCTAACTCTCCGCTTTATGTCATTGACGGGGTAGTGATAAGCAGCACTGGAAACAAGGCTTCCAACGGAGGTCCCAACCAGCTGAGCTTGCGCGACGGTGCCGACCGAAGTCCGCTCGCTACGTTGAATCCCAATGACATCCTTTCCATCGATGTGATGAAGGATGCCAGTGCTGCCGCCATTTACGGTTCGTCTGCTGCCAACGGTGTGATTCTGATTACCACCAAGAAAGGACAGGCCGGAAAGCCCCGCATCTCTTACAATGGCTCTTTTTCAGTGCAGGGGCTGAGCAAATATTATGACGTACTCAATGCTCAGGAATACATGACCAACGTCAACCTTTCCAGAATGGAGCAGTTCCTCTATCGCGGCAACTACTTCCCTTACGGTACGGAACCGGCTCCCGCTTCGGGGTGGGCAGAGGCATTTACGGCCGAGGAAATACGCAATGCGCAGACTTACGACCATGTGGACGAGATTACGCGTACCGGACTTATCCATAATCACAATGTGGCTATCAATGCCGGTTCGGAGAAGTTCAGGCTTTATGCTTCGTTCAACTACTATGACCAGAATTCCATTCTGAAGGTCAGTGACATGAAACGTTTCAGCGGCCGTCTTAACTTTGAGGCCAACTTCAATAAGAACGTCAAGCTGAGCGTGGCAAGCATGTACTCCCATTTGTCGGCAAACAATCCGTCGGCGGGAGATGCGGGTACCCATTCGAATGCCAATGAGGCGGTGCAGACCAACGCTGCCATTTACTTCCCGTCGAACATGCCGCTATACGATGAAAACGGAAATACGACCACTTCCATCTCTCCGCTGACGCCTAATCCGGCCGTTTGGTTCCACATCAAGAACCAGACTGTGACAAAGCGCCTGATGTTCTCGCCCAATCTGGAAGTGAAATTCCTGCCGTGGCTCAAGGCAAACGTGCAGTTGAGCGTGGACAAGACAGACGAGAACCGCGAGATTTTCGGCTCATCTAAGGCTAAGTTGCCGGCACAGATAGAAAAGAACTACGGTGGTTTCTCCGATTCGTTCAACGACAACTACGGAATAGAAGAATACCTGACTTTCGACAAGGACATCGCCAAGAATCATCACCTGAATGCAGTGGTGGGTACGGGATACTACATCACCACTTCCAAGGCGCACAACGTGATGGGCTACAACTTTCCTACGGATGTGTACGAGAATAACAACATCGGCTCTACGGCCGACCTTGAAAGAAGCAATCTGGGCTCGTGGAAGACCTGGCGCAACAAGCTCTCTTTCTTCGGCCGTTTGAACTATACCTTCAAGAACCGCTATATACTGGGCGTTACGCTCCGTAACGACGGCTCTTCCGTATTTGCCGACAACCACAAGTGGGGATGGTTTCCCGGTGCTTCCGCTGCATGGATTATCTCTGAGGAGAAATTCATGAAAGACTTTAACGCTTTGAGCTTCCTGAAGTTGAGAGCCGGTTACGGTACATCCGGTAACGAAAGCATCCTGACCGGCGGTACTTATTCGCTGACTACGTATGGCAATGCCATTAACGGTGACTATTACTACTTCGGTGGAGTTTATCATAAGGGTATCATTCAGAAACAGCAAGGTAATCCGGATTTGAAGTGGGAAACGGACATTACCATAAATGCCGGACTCGACTTCGGTTTCTTCGATGACCGCTTGACCGGTAGTGTGGACTACTACGTGCGTACAGCCAAGGATTTGCTCAATTTCACTCCGCTTCCCGTGACCGGTATGGTGACGAATATTGCCAAGAATGTAGGTTCTACCCGAAGCCAAGGTATCGAGGTGTCATTGAAAGGTACCCTCATCGATAAGAAAGACTGGACGCTGACGGCGTATGCCAATGTGGCGCATAACCGTTCCAAGTGGGTGGAACGTAATCCGGAAGTGGCTATCAGCCCATGGCTGAAGGAAAAAGATGACCTTAGTCCGATTTACGGCTGGAAAACCAATGGGATTTTCCACTCTTTGGAAGAGGTGCAAGCCTATACTTCGAATGGCAAGGTGCTCCAGCCGGATGCCAAACCGGGTAATCTGAGGTATGTGGACGTAAACGGAGACGGCGTGATGGATGATAATGACATCGTGAAATTGGGTACGTGGGATCCGAAGGCCAATTTCGGTCTGGGTGCCAGCCTGCGCTTCAAAAACTGGATGCTGGATATTGACACGTATGGTGTATTGGGCAGAAAATCACACGATGCATGGCACTTCAGAGGCATCGGCGACGATAACACCAGTGTACGCGTAAAGGACAGATGGACTTCCTACAATCCTACCGGCTGGTATCCCGGTATTGCACAAGATGTGACGGGCGGAAACAATAAGACCGGCATGCACGACTTTACACTGAAGAACGTACATTTCTGGCGCTTCAAGGATATCAAGCTGACCTATATGCTGCCTGAGAAATTCCTGAAGAGAAATAAGATTGCTTCGGATGCTTCTGTATTCGTGGATTTGCAGAACACGCTGATGCTGACCAACTACGATGGTCTGGATCCGGAAATGGGAACCAACTTTGCACCGTTCCCCATTCCGTTTACAGTCGTATTGGGTGTTAACATTAATTTCTAAACTAAAAATACCAAGAAGAGATGAAAACAAAAAAGATAATCAGTTGGGCGGTTGCCTTGTGCATGGGTGTGATGCTCCATTCATGCGACTTGGACCAAAAAGTATTTTCGAGCCTGACAAATGCAAACTTTCCGCAAACGGTAGAAGATATTGATGCGTTGGTGGTAGGGATGTATGCTAATTTCAAGGCCAATTCAGGCGGTATGTGGGACGATTCAAACGGTGGCTGGGCCATGCCTATCTATGCGGCAGGCGATGGCTGGTGGGCTTATTCGGAATTTACTTCGGACGAATGCCGCCATCAGGGCAACCGCTTATACGATTTCAACTGGGCAGGTGCCTGGGACACGTTCATGACTTATACCATTAGCCGTAACATTACGCGATGCACCTTCATTCTCGACCAGCTGGAGAAGGTGGGTGGTCTGCCCGAAGCGGCAAAGGCTACCAAGATAGCCGAGGCGAAGACATTGCGTGCATGGCTGATGTTCTGTTTCTATGACTTGTACGGTCCGGTATCTTGTGTACTCGAACCGGAAGAATTGAGCAATATCGGTTATACGCCACGTCCCACGAAAGAGACCTATTTCAACCGGATGGTGAGCGATTTGCAGGAATCGCTTCCATACCTCTATGACAAGACCAACGGTACGGGCAATTGGGGGCGTGTGAACAAGGGGCTTGCCACCATGCTGCTGATGAAGGCATATATGAATGACCATCAGTATGACAAGGCTTTGCCTTATGCCGAGAGTATGAAGACGATGGGCTACAAACTGTCTGATGATTATAAGGATATCTTTATCAATGAAATGAACGATGAGACGGTGTGGGCTGTTCCGAGTGGCGAGCTTGCCGGCAATGAATATTTCTTCTATGCTTTCCCGCCCAACTGTATCACCTTTGGAAAGGACTTTGAATATAAATCCGGTGCAAACCGTTGGGGAGGTTACCTGATGCCGTGGGAGTTCTACGATACGTACGACAAGGCAGATGCACGCTTGGAGGTGATATTTGACTCTTACAAGAGCGCAGACGGCACGCTTTATACCCGTCCCGGGGGAGGTGGCGCAAGTGATGACCGTATCCAGCAGGGGGCTGTTCCGGTGAAATATCTGTGTAACGACTCCGAGAAGTATTCCAATGGCAATACGCATATCGTGGCTTTCCGTTATGCGGACGTACTCCTCTCTCTGGCCGAAATAGAGAACGAGCTGAACGGACCTACGGACAAGGCACTGGGCTATCTGAAACAGATTACCGACCGTGTGGGCGTCACGCATACCATTCCGGCAGATATACAATCCAGCAAGGAGAAGTTTAAAGAATTCCTGCTGATGGAAAGAGGGCGCGAGCTCTTTATGGAAGGCTGGCGCCGTCAGGACCTGATACGCTTCGGTAAATATATTGAGTTTGCCAGAAATCGCGGATGTACCGCAGCCAAGGACCACATGGTATTGTTCCCCATTCCACCGAAGGTGATTACCGAGTCGGGCGGTGTGATTGAACAAAACCCCGGATATTGATAAAGCAGGATGATGATTGGATGCAAACACTAAGAATCTCCTTCCGTATTCTGTTCTCCGGAAAAGATTGCGGGGGGAGATTTGTCTTTTTTTATGCACTTCGTCTTTTTGGGGAATAAGGTATAAAAAGATTACAAGATGGATTGTTTTCAGGCAAGGTCGTATAATGAGGGTACCTCAGTCGTATACTTAGGGTATCTCACTATACGACTGAGATACCCTAAGTATACGACTGAGATAGGATGATCCGTAAATGGTTGATGCTTAGCTGTTTGCGGAATGTTGGATTGCGTGTATATAAATTCGGACAAAAAATACTGTTTGCACTTGCATGTTTTTTATGGATATTATCAAAATATGGATATACGATGAATTATAGAGTATTGTTGTTAGGACTGTGTGCCTGGGGCTCTTTGCCGGTTTTGGGGCAGGAGAGCAGGGTAGAGGACATCCGCATTGGCGGTTTTGTAGGCGGACGCATTCATACCTGCATCGAGCAGCGGGTGAAATCGCAGGATGTGGAGCATCTGGTAGAGCCTTTCCGTCATCGCGGGGAGACAAGCCTGTGGCAGTCCGAATTCTTTGGCAAGTGGCTGCTGGGGGCCATTTCGTCTTACGAGTATTGCAAGGACCCTGCGTTGCTGGAGCAGATAAAGACTGGCGTGCGGAGTTTCATGCAGACCCAGACTCCGGAAGGCTACATAGGTAACTACATCCCCGAAGCCCGGCTGACCAACTGGGACATCTGGGGCAGGAAATATTCGGCACTTGCCTTGGTGGCATACTATCGCCTGACCGGCGACAAGGCGGCATTGCAGACCGCTATGCGTTCGGTGGATTACCTGATGAAGCAGTTGCACGAACAGCACATCGACATTGCCCGTACCGGCAATTACTTTGGTATGGCAAGTTGTTCCATTCTGGAACCGGTGGTCTATCTGTATGACATTACCCGCGAGAGACGTTACCTCGACTTTGCCAAAAGCATCGTGGCGGGCATCGAGCGGGAGGGCAGTTCGCAACTCATAGCCAAAGCGCTGAAAGATGTGCCGGTATCGCAACGTTCGGCTTATCCGGCATCGTGGTGGTCGTTCGAAAACGGGCAGAAGGCTTACGAGATGATGTCCTGCTACGAAGGTCTGATAGAACTGGGGCGTGTGCTGGACGACCCTCTTTACAAGGAAGCCGCCGAGCGTACGGCCGGGAGTATCCGGCGCGACGAGATAAACATTGCCGGTTCGGGTGCGGCCTTCGAGTGCTGGTATGGAGGCAAGGACAAGCAGACTCTGCCGGCTTATCATACGATGGAGACTTGCGTGACGTTCACCTACATGCAGTTCTGCAGCCGTTTGTGGCGCGACACGGGCAATCCGCTCTACGTCGAGGAGTTTGAACGGACGATGTACAATGCCTTGTTCGCCTCGATGAAACACGACGGAGGACAGATTTCCAAGTACAGTCCGTTGGAAGGACGCAGACAGCCGGGTGAGGAGCAATGCGGCATGCACATCAACTGCTGCAACGCCAATGGTCCCCGGGGATTCGCCCTGATTCCGAAGATGGCGGTGGCGACAAAAGAAGACGGTGTATTCCTCAATCTCTATGTGCCGATGGAAGCTACGGTGAAGACGGGCAGGAAAAATGCAGTGGCCCTGAAAGTAGAGACCGGTTATCCCGTAAACGGAAAGGTAAGCATCGGAGTGGAACCGCAGAGGGACGAACGCTTTAAACTCTCCTTGCGCATCCCTTCGCAGGTAGACGGGGCGAAGGCCTTTGTCAACGGGCAAGAGCAGGAAGTGCTGCACCGGGGCGGTTATCTCTGCCTGGACCGTATGTGGAAGCGGGGCGATGAAGTGACATTGGAATTCGACCTTCAAACCAAAGTAGTGAAGAATCATAACCACCAGGCAGTGGTGCGCGGTCCGCTGGTATTTGCCCGCGACAGCCGTTTCGACGACGGCGATGTGGATGAGTGTGCCGTCATCCGGAGCGATGAGCGGGGTGTGGTGCAGGCCGCAGTACACGAAAATATGTCCGGCTCATTTGCCTGGATTACGTTGGAAGTTCCCGCTGTGCTGGGCACCGACCTGGAAGATGCCGCCAACAAGACGGCCAAGCCCGTGCGCTTCTGTGACTTTGCCTCTGCGGGCAACGACTGGGCTCCGAAAGGCCGCTACAAGGTATGGATTCCGCAAACCCTGCATATGATGACGGAACCTTACCGGAAATATTGATGGAAAAACTGGTAGAAATTCCTTTAAAGAGATAAAATATGAACTATAACAAGAAAATGAATCTGTGCATCGGCCTTCTGCTGGTTCTTCTGACGGCTTGCCAGGGAGCGAAAAAGGAAGTAGAGACACAAACACCCCGCATATCGGTAAGTGAGTATGCCATGTTGCATGAGGTAGTAAAGATAAAGCTGGACAACGTTGCTCCGGACATGGAGATGACGGTGGATTTCGGAGACGGAACCGTGGAAACGGGCAGGAACGACGGACTCCTGACGCACGCCTATGCCAAGGAGGGGGATTACACCATCAAGGCGCAGACGGCAACCGGAACATTGACTGCCGGTATACATGTCTGCGACTTGCCGGCGCTCAGCGTTGCCATGCGGCGGTTCAAAGACCCCTCGTACAAGAAGGTGTGGGTCATGGCCCACCGGGCGCATACGCAGGACAAGACCATTCCCGAGAATTCTCTCAGTGCGATAGAGGCTGCCGTGGCCGCCGGCGCTGAAATTCTGGAGTGCGACGTCAGGCATACAAAAGATGGTGTTCTCGTGGTATGTCACGACGAGACCATCGACGCCACTACCACCGGACAAGGCCGGATTGCCGACATGACCTATGACGAAATCCTGCAGTACAACCTGAAAGACCGTGCCGGAAAACCCACCGATGAGAAGATGCCCACATTGGAAGAGTATCTGACCGCCGTACGCGGACGGGCGTATGTAGACATCGACAAATGTACCGGACAAGGTATCTTCGGGAAAGTGGCGGACGTGGTGTGCCGGACGGGTATGATGGAAGCCGTATTCTTCTACAGTGGCGTGGAAGAGGGTACCCGTGAGGTGCTCGGTGTGGTGGAGGATGCCAACGTCTATCCTTGGGTAGGAGGGCACAAGTTGCTGGAGGGATTGCCGCGTACGTTCTTCGTACAGACATCGTATGCCACCGAAGGCAGAAGCCCCTCTTTGGGCGATTCGGTAGAGTTGGGCATGATTCCCTCCGTCTGCCTGCTGTGGGTGCTCGACCAGGCCATACCCGAATATGCACTGGACGACAGGCAACTTGACGAACTGTTTGACATATTTCCCACTGTGAGGATGATTCAGACGGACGTGCCTGCCGAGTTGATTGCAGCCTTGGAGAAGAAGGGATTAAGATGAAAAATCAATAGGTGTTTTGAAATATATGAAGAAGATACTGTTTTTGTGCTTCGGGCTTGTGGTCAGCGTTTCATTGACGGCGCAATTACCCGAAAGGAATGCCGACAACCTGAAAAAATACAAAGCGATATGTCGGCAGCATATTTATAAGAATATGAAGGGCATGTACCGGCAACCGGTCGGTGCATTGAAGTATCCTTTCCTTGTGCCCGGCAGCGGGCAGTATGCCAACCAGTTGTGGGACTGGGATTCATGGCTGAGCGACATAGCCCTGCGGCAAATCATCGTGGAAAACGGCACCAGTGACGACCGTGAGGAACTGATTGCCTACGAGAAAGGCTGTATTCTCAACTTCCTCAGCTATGGCGGAGGCGACGGGTGGATTCCCATTTGCATCTTTGACAATACGGAAGAGCGCTGGCAGTTGCTGCAGAAAATCAATCCCTGGAAGACCAATATGCACAAACCCGTCCTGGCGCAGCATGCTGCTTTTGTAGTGGAGCAGACGGGCGGTGATGCCGAATGGCTGCGTGAGGGGTTTTATAACTTGCAGACGTTTGTGGGCAAGTACCTCAATTACCATCGCCACAAGGCCACCGGATTGCTCTATTGGGAAAACGATGAAATGATTGGCGTGGACAATGACCCGAGTACCTTCTACCGTCCTCACGGAAGCTCGGGCTCCATCTTCCTCAATGCCTTGATGTATAGGGAACTGCTTGCCATGGCTTATCTGGCAAGACAGCTCCGCATGCCCGATCTGGAAAATCGGTTCACCCGCGAAGCGGAGGAACTGAAAGAAGATATCCGCAAGCATTGCTGGGACCCTCGCGACGGCTTCTACTACAGTGTAGACCTTAACCTGCTTCCGGTGGAAAAGCCCGCTGCGCCGGGCTTTCATTACCACACCGGGCAGCCCCGTACTTACGACTGCCTGATACAACGTTTCAGTGTGTGGAGCGGCTTCATGGCGTTGTGGGCAGGAATAGCCACTCCCGAGCAGGCGCGCGAAATCGTGGAACGGCAATATCGCGATTCCCGTTTGTTCAATGCAGCGGCAGGTGTGCGTTCTCTTTCTCCATTGGAAAAAATGTACGACGTGCGTGCCAGCGGCAATCCTTCTTCCTGGCAAGGACCGGTATGGATATGCGTCAACTACTTTGTTTTCCGGGGACTGCTCCGCTACGGCTATACGGAAGATGCCCGGGAGTTGGCGGAGAAGACCGTGTTGCTGCTGGGACGCGACTATGAGCGTTTCGGTGCGCTGCACGAATATTACATGCCCGACAACGGCGAGCCCATTCTCAACAAGGGCTTCCAGAACTGGAACTTGCTGGTGCTGAACATGGCTGCCTGGCTGGACGGTAAAGAGACGGTGAATGAATTTTAATTTTTATCAAGCAAGAGTATGAAACATTTGTTACTGGCCTGTATCATGGCCGTAATCTGTCTTCCCGTTTCGGGAGGAAACAATAAGAAGTCTAGACCGGGCGGAGCTTCCCTTAAAGTGCTTTGCCTGGGAAATTCCATTACGCGGCATGAATATAAGGCTGATATCGAATGGTTCTCGGAGTGGGGCATGGCAGCTTCGAAGGAAGAGAACGACTATTGCCACCAGTTGCAGAAGCTGCTCTGCGCAGAACATCCCGGCACGGTGGTTACCCCGCTCAACATCGCTTACTGGGAACGCAATCTGGCGTGCGATATTGATTCATTGATAGGTTCGGCTGTTCGCGGCAAAGACCTTGTCGTGATTCGTCTGGGTGAGAATGTGCAGGATAAGCAGGCGTTCCGTCAGGGCATTCTCCGCCTGGTGGAATATTGCAAACAGAAAGCGGGCAGGGTGGTCATCACCGGTTGCTTTTGGGAAGATGCCGAGAAGGAGCGTGCCATTATTCATGCCGCCCGTACCCACGGCATTTCCTTTATTCCGATTGACTGGATAGACCGTCTGTATGATTCGCGTCCCAAGGTGGGCGATACCCTCCATGATGTGGAAGGAAAGCCTTATACCGTGACCAAGGAGTTTATTATTGCCCACCCCGACGACCGGGGCATGCGAAAGATAGCCGAGGCGATATTCGACACTTTGCGATGATGCTTCCCTGAATGTGACGCCAGGGAGCCGCATTGTTCGGGACTTGATTGATATGAATTGGTTTATAGATTATTGGTATGGAAAATTTGAAAAATATTTTGTGGCTCTGTCTGGCAGGACTGTTATTGGCTGCACTGCCCGCTGCCGCCGGGCAGATTGTTGTGTCCACCCCTTCCTTCGCATTGGTGCTTGATGCTCCGGTAGGAGGCGAACTAAGGTATCTCTACTACGGAACCGGATTATCGGAGGATGATTTGCGGCAGATGAATGTGGCAGGTACGTGCCATCATGTTGCTTATCCTTCTTATGGAATAGGATGGCCCGGTGAATCCGCTCTCCGTATCAGACATGCCGATGGGGCGATAGCCACCCGGCTTTATGTGCAGGATGTGGAAGTGAGGCAAGAGCCGGATGCTATGCTCACCCTTGTGAAACTGAAGGATTGTGTTTATCCCTTCTACGTCAATCTCTGCTACAAGGCATATCGCGATGTGGATGTGATTGAAACCTGGACTGAATTCAGCCATTCGGAGAAGACTCCGGTAACGCTCCTTCAATTTGCTTCGTCTTATCTTCCTCTCCGCAGAGGCGATGTGTGGCTTTCCAGCCTCTACGGTGGGTGGGGCAACGAGGCAAGGTTGCTTCAGGAACCTTTAAAACCCGGCATCAGGCTGATAAAGAATATCGATGGCGTACGCAATTCGCATACTGCTCATGCCGAAGTAATGTTTTCGCTGGACGGGAAACCACAGGAAAACACAGGGCGTACTATCGGCGCAGCCCTTTGCTATACCGGTGACTATAGGCTGAAAATCAATACGGATGACGGCGATTATCACCACTTCTTTGCTGGTATGGATGAGGAAGGTGCTTCCTTCAGGCTGAAAAAAGGCGAGGTATTCCGTACTCCCCCGTTGGCGCTCACCTACTCGGAAGAGGGATTGGGCGGCGCAAGCCGTAATTTCCATAAATGGGGACGGAAACATAAACTGGCCAATGGAGACAAGCCCCGCAAGATACTGCTGAACAGTTGGGAAGGTGTTTATTTCGACATTAATCAGAAGGATATGGAGCAGATGATGGCAGACATAGCCTTGATGGGAGGCGAACTCTTTGTGATGGATGATGGCTGGTTTGGCGACAAGCATCCGCGTGATATTGACAACGCCGGGCTGGGGGACTGGGTGGTGAACCCGAAGAAACTGCCTGACGGCATTGCCGGACTATTGCGTGATGCCGCGAAACATAATATCGGTTTCGGCATCTGGATTGAACCCGAAATGATTAACACACGCAGCGAACTATACGAGAAGCATCCCGACTGGGTGATGAAAGTCCCCGGACAAGACTTCATTACGGCGCGCGGTGGCACGCAGGCGGTGCTTGACCTTACCAACCCCCAGGTGCGGGATTTCATTTTTTATACGGTGGATACCTTGCTGGCCCGTTATCCGGAAATAGAATATATCAAGTGGGATGCCAATATGCCGGTGCTGAACCACGGTTCTGTCCATTTGGACAAGGACGAGCAAAGCCATCTGAGTATTCTTTATCATCAGGGATTTGAGGATGTGTGCCGACGCATCCGTAGAAAATATCCTGATGTGACGATTCAGGCGTGTGCCAGTGGAGGCGGTCGTGTCAATTATGGCTATTTGCCCTATTTTGATGAATTCTGGACCAGCGATAATACAGATGCCTTGCAACGCGTTTATATCCAGTGGGGAACGTCCTATTTCTTTCCTGCTATCGCTATGGGAGCGCATATCAGCGCTGCGCCCAACCATCAGACGCATCGCAGCTTGCCCTTGAAATATCGCATTGATGTGGCAATGAGCGGAAGGCTCGGTATGGAGATACAACCCCGGAATATGACGGATGAAGAGAAGAATCTTTGCCGTGAGGCGATTGCTGCTTACAAAGAGATTCGTCCGGTGGTGCAGTTCGGTGAACTTTATCGGCTGGTGTCACCGTATGACGGACAGGGGGTAGCCTCACTGTTGTATGCCAGCGAAGATAAGTCGAAAGCCGTCTTCTATTGGTGGAAGCTGGAACAGTTTGTCAATCGGCAGTTGCCGCGTGTCAGGATGGCAGGATTGGATGCGGGGAAACAGTACCGTATTCGTGAGCTGAACCGCATTGACAATATTCCTCTTGCCTTTGAAGGAAAGGTACTGAGTGGCTCTTTCCTGATGAGCCACGGACTGGAGATTCCCGGAGAACATAGGATGGATGCAGATAAAATGAGTGATTATGCCAGTCGGATATTGTATCTGGAAGAGGTGAACCATTAAAATATTAGAAATATGAAAGTTGGATATTTTGCAGTTGTACTGCTTGCATGCTTCCTGCAGGCTTGTTCTTCGTTTGTGGGAAAGGATAGCACGGAGATGGACGGTTTTGTGACCGGACTGATGGACCGGATGACTGTACGGGAGAAACTGGGCCAGTTGAACCTGCCCTCGGGAGGCGATTTAGTGACTGGTACGGTGATGAACGGCGAACTCACGGAAATGATACGGAAGCAGGAAATCACGGGCTTCTTCAATGTGAAGGGAGTACGGAAAATCAGAGAGATGCAACGTATTGCCGTGGAGGAAACCCGTTTGAAGATTCCCTTGATTGTAGGAGCCGATGTCATACACGGTTATGAGACAATATTCCCCATACCGCTTGCCATGTCGTGTAGCTGGGACACTGTCGCCATCCGACGGATGACACGCGTGGCGGCTACTGAGGCCAGTGCCGACGGAATCTGCTGGAATTTCAGTCCGATGGTGGATATCTGCCGCGATGCCCGTTGGGGACGCATTGCCGAGGGGAACGGTGAAGACCCCTACTTGGGCGCTTTGATGGCGAGGGCATACGTACATGGTTATCAGGGCGATGCTATGAAGGCTAATAATGAAATACTGGCTTGTGTCAAGCATTTTGCACTGTATGGTGCTTCCGAGGCGGGACGTGATTATAATACGGTGGACATGAGCAGATTGAGCATGTACAACAATTATCTGGCTCCCTATAAAGCAGCCGTTGAGGCGGGGGTGGGGAGCGTGATGAGCGCGTTCAACCTTGTGGATGGCATTCCACTGCCAATAAGTGGCTGCTGACCGATCTTCTTCGTAACGAGTGGGGATTTGGCGGCATGGTAGTTACCGATTATTATTCCATCGGAGAGATGAAAACTTACGGCGTGGCCGACAAGAAAGAGGCTTCCGTGCTTGCTCTGAAGGCGGGAACGGACATGGATATGGTCACCGCCGGTTTTCTGGATACTTTGGAGTCGGCATTGGAGGAAGGACTCATTTCTGAAACTGATATTGACCGTGCCTGTCGTAGGGTGCTTGAGACTAAGTATAGAATGGGACTTTTTGACAATCCCTACAAATACTGCGACACGGTACGTGCGGAGAAGGAAATCTTTACGCCCGAGCACCGCAAGGAAGCGCGTGAGGTGGCACGTGAAACCTTCGTGCTGATGAAGAACGAGGGAAGTCTGCTGCCTCTTTCTATGGATAAGAAGATAGCGCTGATAGGACCTATGGCCGATGCCCGCAACAATATGTGCGGCATGTGGAGTCTGACTTGTGTTCCTTCCGACCACCGTTCCCTGCTCGATGGGATGCGCGACGCGATGAAGGGCAGGGGCGAAGTCTTTCATGCCAAAGGCAGCAATATCTATTACGAGGAGGAAATGGAGAAAGGCGCCGTCGGCTTCCGTCCTTTGGAGCGTGGAGACAATGGGAAATTACTTCGGGAGGCGTTGCAGGTGGCTGCCCGTGCGGATGTGATTGTTGCCGCTTTGGGTGAGTGTGCGGATATGTCGGGTGAATCGGCCTCACGTACGGAACTGGAACTGCCGGATGCGCAGCAAGCGTTGCTGAAAGAACTGGTGAAGACGGGAAAGCCGGTGGTGCTGTTATTGTTTACGGGACGTCCGTTGGTGCTTAATTGGGAAACGGCACATGTTCCTGCTATACTGAACGTATGGTTTGCGGGCAGTGAGGCGGGCGATGCCATAGCCGATGTATTGTTTGGGCACGCCGTGCCTGCCGGAAAGCTCACTACCAGTTTCCCACGTGCCGTAGGACAGATGCCGTTATACTATAACCATTTGAGTGCCAGTCGCCCCGATCCGCAAGATGGGGTGTTCAACCGCTACCAGAGTAACTATATTGACCAAAGTAATGAACCGCTTTATCCTTTCGGGTTCGGGCTGAGCTATACGACTTTTGAGTATGGCGATATACGGCTTGGTTCGGAATGCCTTCCCAAGAACGGAGAACTGGCGGTTTCTGTGGAGGTCACCAATTCCGGTACTTGTGACGGTACGGAAATCGTACAGCTCTATCTGCGTGATGTGATGGCTGAGGTGGCACGTCCCGTCAAGGAACTGAAAGCTTTCCGGCGCATCTTCTTGAAGAAGGGGGAAAAGCGGGAAGTGGTGTTCACGTTGACAGAGGAGGACTTGAAATACTACCATTCGGACTTGCAATACGGGTATGATCCGGGTGAGTTTCAAGTGATGGTCGGTCCTAACAGCCGTGATGTCCAGACGAAGGTGTTCAAAGCTGAGTAGTTTTTTTAATCTGAAGAAATGGAATCATGAAAGAAAAGAAATATGGTTTGATTATTCTTTGTGGCTTTCTGCTGTATGCTTTCCTGCCGCTCCGGGCGGGAAAGCGAGTGGGGCAGGGAAGTGACATTGTTTCTGTCATTAAGCATGGCATTCGGAACGATGGGGCTGTGATAGGCTCTGAACTGAATGAACTTGTAACGAGAAGTTACGGGAAGACATTGTATTTCCCCGCCGGCATATATAATCTGTCGGAACCCGTTGTCCTTCCCTACGACTATACGAAGAACGTGAACATCCTCTTTGATAAAAATGCGCTGATAAAGACCGATTTACCGATGGAAGCACTGTTGAAAGTCGGTTATTCGGAGATGACAACGCCCGATGTTACTCATCGGCGCTTCTCTTATGTCGAAGGAGGAATGTTCGACTGTTCTAACGTGGACAACGGGATTATGGTCAACGGTTTAAAGCAGCTGGTTTCCCTGAAATACATCAGTCTGTTTAAGGGGCGCAACACACATATCCGCATCGGCGTTACCGACGACTTCAGAGGAACGGGAAGCAGTGACACCAAAATAGACAATGTGACCATACAAGGCATTTCGTCCAACGAAGAGGTATATGGTATCTATATAGACCAAGCCTGCTGTGACTGTAAGATTTCCAATACCTTTATATACAGTACGAAGTATGGACTCGTGACAAAGTCGGCAGGACATATTTTGAATAACCTGCATATTCTCTCCATGCACACCACTGGCGGTCTGGACTTGGGGTTGAAAGGTTTCCGTTCTACGGAAGGGATACGTGTGGAAGCGGATGGCTTTTTCATTTTTAACGAGGTGTATTATGACACGGTGGACCGTGGCATTGTGGTTGCGGCAGACAGGAATCCTACGTTGGTGCTGGACAAGAACATCTTCTATTCCTATTTGTCGGATTTCGGGACTTCTTTCCTCTATCGGGACCATAAGGCGGCGACTCCGTTTCAAGCGAAGATGTCGAACTGTATCATCGAAGTGGCAAAACAGGGTTATAGAATCTTTGATGTCGGCCCTGAGGCTATAAAGAATGATGTGGAGGGGAATTTTTCGTTTGTGAATTGTGCAATGAGAAATTCTCACTTGTTAAGTCCTTTCGATTTCTCCCTGATGCAACGCATAAGGGAAAAAAGATGTGATGTGCTGTCCGCACCGGAGCAGGCAACAGGTGGTTTACAGGCAGTGGATAGCTTGCAGTGGTACGTTTTGGGAGCTGTGTTTGCTTCTCCGTATCGTAATTTGTTAAAGTTGGATTTGGCAAAAGATGGTGTGGTAGAACTGGATTTGCTCTTTGCAGGAGGGGAACCCGAAATACATAGCAGGATGCTTAAAAGCCCGGATAGAACTTCCTTCCAGCTGGGATATGTTGTTAAGGACGAATATTGTATCTTACTGTTGAGAACGCCCCGAGGAAAAGTGTATCCTGCTATTTGTGATGTGTTGGGAAATAGTTGTTTTTTGGCGACTCCTTCCAAAGATAGATATTATAAACCGGAAGATTATGGGGTAGACCAGGACCCCGTCATTCTGCATTGAATTTGTGTAATGGAAGAGCAGGTAATATAGAGCGTGAGCGATGTGTTACTTAAGATACAGTGTCATTTTACTTAACGGTAAAATGACACTGTAAATGCCTGATAAAGGTGTTTATTATTTGAAAAACAATTAGATTATCAGCGTGCTGGCTTTTTAGAATCTGTATCCATATCCCAGCATGATTGCCACATTGTCATCTTTGGCAAACATAAACCTGGCTTCTGCATTCAGATAACTCCGTTCGGAGATGGGTAATGTGATACCTCCTCCCAAATTGAAAGCGAATTTGGTAGAGTTGCTCCGGTCCATTTCCATTTCTTTCCCGTCTATCTCAACACTCTTTTTGCCATAGAAGTTGTTCTGCATGCCGATACCTGCAAGGGGATAGACCGAAAATCCTTGGCCGTCTTCTTTAAAGTTGAATACATAATGGAAATTCACGCTTACATCCAGTCCGGTAACTTTGTCTTTAGGAAAGTAGAACGTTACATCCGGAGCAATCTGGAGATTATTCGCTATCGCGTAACGTCCTTGTACTCCCAAACCGAACCTCTCATAGTTCGTTTGATAACCGATGTTGCCCATCAAAGAGCCTTCACCTTTAACTGTTTGGGCATTTATGCCCACAGATGCCAATGCAATCATGGCCAGCAAGAATAATTTTTTCATAATTAAGGCATTTAGTTAATAAAATATTTATTTAAAAGCCCCAACCACCGTTTCGGTAGAATGAAATCCCCAATAACCCCCAACC
>OGUN01001145.1_pt1 | contig 19908 bp, 16 predicted proteins | sample 1553621 | NCBI WGS metagenome assembly OGUN01 (sample SAMEA2580300, study PRJEB22360) | human gut metagenome | biome: human gut; feature: human-associated habitat; material: faeces | place: Denmark | collected 2008/2010
TGACGGGACAGGTACATTCTCTGGAGACCTTCGGCCTGGTGGATGGTCCGGGAGTCCGGTGCGTGGTATTTTTGCAGGGCTGTAAGATGCGTTGTAAGTACTGTCATAACCCGGAGACGTGGAATCTGGTAACCGATTACACAAAGCTCTATGCAGACACAACGGATGATAAAGAACGAGAAGAACTCGAAAAGAAAATTGAAGAGAACACAAAACTGCTACTAGATAAAGGCGTCAAGGTTGAAGCGAGAACTCCGGAAGATCTGCTCAAGCAGGCACTTCGTTATAAGCCTTATTGGAAGGGTGATGGAGGAATAACCGTCAGCGGAGGCGAAGCGCTTCTGCAGATGGACTTTTTGATTGAATTCTTCAAGCTTGCAAAAGCACAGGGGATTCACACAACGATTGATACAGCGGGCAATCCATTTACAAGAGAGGAGCCTTTCTTCTCGAAGTTCAATGAACTGATGGCACTCACTGATTTGTTCCTGCTTGATATCAAGCAGATTGAGGACGACAAACACCGGGAGCTGACAGGGTTCTCGAATAAGAATATATTAGACCTGGCGCAGTATCTCTCCGATCAGGGAAAGCATATGTGGATTCGACATGTCCTTGTGCCGGGCATAACAACCGACGAAGCAGATCTGAAGAAGACGGCTGAGTTTATCAAGACTTTGAAGACGGTTGACCGGGTGGAGGTATTGCCATACCATAAGCTTGGAATTCAGGAGTGGGAGCGCCTTGGAATCCCTTATAAGCTGGAAGGAATCGATCCTCCAACCGACGAACAGCAAAAAATTGCAAGAGAGATTCTGGACGCAAAGTAAGCGTTGAACATAAGAGTTGCAAAAACAATATAAGAAAACAAATGAGACTGCGTAATATTCAGGAATATGAGTATTGCGTAGTCTTTTTGGTATAGGAATAGATTATAACAAACAATCATTTTTATGTATGGCTGTCTGTATTGACATAACAGAGGAAGCACGTTATAATCTGAAACCATGAAAGGGAAATAAATAGTATATCAGATAGGAAAAGTAGGGTATAAAACCTGCGAGGGAAAGGAAGTACGTCTATGGCAATCATCCAGATACAAGATGTATCCAAAAAATTTCAGACAAAAGACGGCGAGATCGACGCGTTGAAGCATGTGACGCTCGACATCGAAGCCGGAGACATATATGGAATCATCGGTATGTCCGGTGCAGGAAAGAGTACACTCGTACGATGCATCAACCATATCGAAGTTCCGACTGAGGGAACGGTGATCGTGCAGGATAAGGATCTGAGCAAGCTTTCCGAGAAAGAGCTTCGCAAGCAGCGGGAACATATCGGCATGATCTTCCAGCATTTCAATCTGCTGATGCAGAAGTCCGTATTGGAGAATGTATGCTTCCCATTGTTTATTCAGGGGAAGTCGAAGGCAGAGGCAAAGAAGAAAGCTTATGAGCTTCTGGATATCGTAGGTCTGAAGGATCGTGCCAAAGCGTATCCATCTCAGTTATCCGGTGGGCAGAAACAGCGTGTGGCGATTGCGAGAGCCTTAGCTTCCGATCCGCAGATTCTTCTGTGTGATGAGGCAACGAGTGCGTTAGACCCACAGACAACTTCTTCGATTCTCGCTTTGCTGCAGGATATCAACAAACGGTTTGGTATCACAATCGTTGTGATCACACACCAGATGGCAGTTGTCCGGGAGATCTGTAACAGGGTAGCAATTATGAAGGATGGACAGGTGGTCGAGAACGGAAGTACTGTGGAAATCTTCAATCATCCAAAGTCAGAGGTGGCAAGAGAACTGCTCAGAAAGGACGATGGTGGAGATACCACCGGTGACGATCAGCAGACAGCAAGTCAGATTCAGGACGGAACGAAGATACGAATCGTATTTACAGAGAACTCCGCATTTGAACCGGTCATTGCAAATATGATACTGACATTTAAGGAGCCAATCAACATCCTGAAAGCTGCAACCAAGAATGTTGGCGGCGTGGCAAAGGGAGAGATGATATTAGAGATTCCGAATGGTTCCACGAATGTGAAAGCGATGGAACAGTATCTGATTGACCGGGGACTTGAGATAGAAGAGTTGTCGGAGACAAAGACAGGAGGTGCGTTCTAATGTGGACAGAACAGGTTCGTTCCATGATTGGAACAGGTATTCTTGAGACGTTATACATGACAGTTGTTTCAACTGTATTTGGATATTTATTTGGACTGCCGATGGGAATTCTCCTTTGTATCACAGACAAAGAGGGATTGAAGCCAAACAAGGTGGTATATAAGATTCTGGATGTGATTGCGAATATTGTACGAAGCATACCGTTTTTGATTTTATTGATCCTGCTGATTCCATTTACAAGACTGTTGCTTGGAAAAAGTTATGGCTCGTCTGCAACGATCGTCCCACTGACGGCAGCGGCGATTCCATTTATCGCAAGAATGGTAGAGTCTTCGCTCAAGGAAGTCGATTATGGAGTCATTGAAGCGGCAAAGGCAATGGGCGCAAGCAACAGCAGAATCATCTTCAAGGTATTGCTTGTTGAGGCGAGAACTTCCCTGATCACAGGCGCGACGATTGCAATCGGAACGATCCTTGGATATTCCGCAATGGCAGGTGCAGTCGGCGGTGGCGGACTTGGTGATATCGCAGTCCGTTACGGATATTACCGGTATCAGACAGACATCATGCTTGTTACGGTGGCGTTACTGATCGTGATCGTACAGGTATTCCAGTCGGTTGGTATGTTAGTTGCAAACCGTCTGGATCGCAGAAAATAATGTGCAATATATGCGGGAATTGGAATGTGCACACCGAAACCTGCTTATATATAAAGTAATTGATCGTTGGATAAAAGTTTTCAATGATTACAAAAACAGGAAAGAGAGGACATGAATTATGAAGAAATCAATTAAGAAATTACTCGCACTGACACTGACAGGTGCATTTTTGGTAGGAGCACTCACAGGCTGCGGAAAGAGCGGCGAGGACGATAAGACAATTAAGGTTGCAGCATCTGCAACACCACACGCTGAGATTCTGGAGTATGCAAAGGATAAGCTCAAGGAGCAGGGTTATGATCTGCAGGTAACAGTTTTTGATGACTATGTAAAGTCAAACGAGGTTGTAGAAAGTGGCGACTTCGATGCAAACTACTTCCAGCATGTACCATATCTGGAAAGCTTCAATGAGGAGAAGGGTACACACCTTGCAGTTGCAGGTAAGATCCACTATGAGCCATTCGGTATCTACCCAGGAACAAAGAAGAGTTTGGATGAGATCGCAGATGGCGATTCTATCGCAGTACCAAACGATACAACAAACGAGGCAAGAGCATTGCTTCTTCTGCAGGACAATGGCATCATCAAATTGAAGGATGGCGCTGGTATTAATGCAACTGTTAATGATATCGCTGAGAATCCTCACAATGTAAAGATCGTTGAGCTTGAGGCTGCACAGGTAGCCAGAGTCGTTGATGAGACAGCATTTGTCGTATTGAATGGTAACTATGCACTTGCTGCTGGTTTCTCTGTAGGAAAGGATGCACTTGCTTACGAGAAGAGCGATTCTGAAGCTGCTAAGACATATGTAAATGTAATCGCAGTGAAGGAAGGCAACGAGAACAGCGCAAAGATCAAAGCATTGGTAGATGTATTGAAGTCTGATGATGTGAAGAAGTACATCAACGATACATACGATGGAGCAGTTCTTCCTTACGAAGAGTAATCGGATAGAATACAAATCAAAACAACATATAAACCACATACAGACGCTCTTCGATGGGATATATTTCCTGTGGCAGAGCGTTTTGTCATTGGCGGGCGTAAAAAGAGCATATGAACACATGAAAATTGCTAAAAACATAAAAATCCAAAGTAAATATCCTGAATATAGAGAAAAAATATAGAGAATTATCTATTTAACTCTTGTTTTTTTAGAGAAATGTCTATAAAATAGAAAACAGACGGTTTAAATGCATAATTTATACGATGCAAATAAATGTGAAAGGTATAAGGTAGCTGAAATGAAGAAATACAAGGATATGAGTAAAGACGAGTTATTGACATTAAAAGCCGCTCTTATGGAGGAATACAAGGAAGAGCAGGCAAAGGGCCTCAGCCTCAATATGGCAAGAGGAAAGCCTGGATTCTCCCAGCTGGCACTTTCCATGCAGATGTTAGATGAGATTAATAGCAAATCTGATATGCGTACCTTGCTTGGAAATGATACAAGAAACTATGGAGATCTGGATGGTATCGGAGAGTGTCGTCAGCTTATGGCAGACATGATGGAAGTAAAGAAGGAGAATATCATTGTATATGGTAACTCCAGTCTGAACGTTATGTACGATACAGTTTCCCGTTCGATGACACACGGTGTCAATGGTTCGACTCCTTGGTGCAAGCTGGATAAGGTCAAGTTCCTCTGCCCGGTACCTGGATATGACAGACATTTTAAGATCACAGAGTTCTTCGGTATTGAGATGATCAACATCCCAATGAATTCCGATGGACCGGATATGGATCTGGTTGAGAAATACGTAAATAATGATGCCGCAGTGAAGGGTATCTGGTGCGTGCCGAAATATTCAAACCCAACCGGAATCGTATATTCCGATGAGGTGGTAAGAAGATTTGCAGCATTAAAGCCGGCAGCCGAAGACTTCCGTATCTTCTGGGATAATGCATACTGCATCCATCATCTGTATAAGGATCAGCAGGCAGAAATCCCGAATATCTTAGAGGAGTGTGAGAAGGCCGGGAATCCGGATATGGCATATATGTTTGCTTCGACATCGAAGATTACATTCCCTGGTTCCGGTGTTTCTGCAATCGCAACTTCTACAACAAATGTAGAGTTTATCAAGCAGCAGTTAACCGTACAGACAATCGGTCATGATAAGATCAATCAGCTCCGTCATACAAGATTCTTCAAGAATATTGACGGACTGAAGGCACATATGGAGAAACATGCGGATATCTTACGTCCGAAGTTCGAGGCAGTTTTAAATGCATTTGATCAGGAGCTTACAGGACTGGAGATCGGTTCGTGGGTAAAGCCGCTCGGTGGATATTTCATTTCCTTTGATGCACTCGAGGGCTGTGCGAAGAAGATCGTAGCAATGTGTAAGGATGCAGGCGTGGTACTGACAGGCGCCGGTGCAACCTATCCGTATGGCAAAGATCCAAAAGACAGCAATATCCGTATTGCTCCTTCGTTCCCATCTGTGGAAGAGATGGAAGCAGCATCGAAGATTTTCGTGCTTTGCGTGAAGCTTGCAAGTATCGATAAGTATCTGGAAGCATAAGCTTGTTCGGACAATTAAATAGAGAGTGTTCGAATCCCGGTGTGAAAGCACCGGGATTTTTTGCAAAATGCTGGAATGAAATAATTTAATAACTGACATACTAATTTCAGAATGCGGAATCCGAAATACGAGAATAATCAGACATTTGATATATCAGAAATGCCAGAAGCAATTCTCGTATTTTTGATTCGTGAATAAATGGAGGAATTCGTATGAAGGATCGAATCGAGACATTGAAGGAATATCTGAAGCGGCTTGGAGATGGAGAGCCGCTGGAAGCAGTAAGAAAAGATTTCGTGGAAGTATTTAAGGATGTTGATCCTGCGGAGATCATGAAGGCAGAACAGGAGATGCTTGCGGAGGGAACACCACTTTCTGATGTGCAGAAGCTGTGTGATGTACATGCCGCACTCTTTCATGGAAAGACACGGGAGGAACAGATTGCGAATGCGGAAAAGGCAGTGCATGCGTCAACACTGCGGGAAGAGCGGGAGACAAAGACGCGGGAGCTGGCACAGATCAAAGGACATCCGCTGTGGCTGTTTGCAAATGAGAATGGTGCTCTTGCTATGCTATTAGAGCAGGCAGAGGAGAAAATCAAAGATGGCAGTGCAAATAAGAAGACGTTGGAATCGTTGCGTGGCATCTCCATTCACTATGCGAAGAAGGGAGATCTCCTGTATCCGGTTTTGAATGTGCGGTATGGGATATCCGGACCGGCAAGTGTGATGTGGACAGTTGATGATGAGATCCGGGATGAAATCTCATTTCTTGCGAAGATGAATGATAAGGAACCTGAATGGCAGGAGCGGTTCGCAACGGTAGTAGCACGGGCACAGGAGATGATCTACAAAGAGGCAAATATTTTGTTTCCGAACTGTGCGGCGAATTTCACGGAGGAAGAGTGGATCGGCATCTACCAAGACCAGAAGGATTATGCGGTTTGTTTCGGCGTGGAGCCGGAGATCTGGCAGAAGGCAGAGGACAATCAATATGTGCCGGAGACGTCGCTCACAGAGACGGAAATCCGCATGCCGGGCGGGCATCTGACGATTGCGCAGCTGACCGCACTTCTGAATACGATTCCGATGGAGATCACATTTGTGGATGTGGACAATATCAATCGTTTCTTCAATGAAGGACCGAAGGATTTTAAACGTCCGGGGATGGCAATCGACCGGGAAGTGTTCTCCTGTCACCCACCGAAGATTGAATCGACCGTGCGAAGAATTATTGGAGAGTTCCGTGTAGGGGCATTGGACGAGGTTCCAATCTGGATGGACAAAAATGGAAAATGCATGCTTGTCAGATACATGGCGGTACGGGATAAAGAGGGTAAGTATCTCGGCACACTGGAGCTCGTGCAGGATATGGGATTTGCAAAGGAACATTTTCAACCGGAAAAGCGGCAGGAGGAGATATGGTAAGCGGAGAAATGGCTTGTATATGCGGCACGTAAATGATAAAATCTGATGTATATGCCAGAAATAAATGTACGACTTAAAATAGGAGAAATCAGATGAAAATTACAATCATTGCAGTGTCCGTATCTGCACTTTCACAGATCCAGATATTTCAAAAAGAATATGCAAAAAAATACCCGGAGGATGCAATTGATTTTGCAGTCTTTTATGTGGCAGGAATGGAAAACAAATATCTGATGCATCCGGAGATTCTGGAGAATGCAGTCCGTGAGGCGGATGTTGCAATCATTGACCTGATGGGCGTTTCAGAGGCGTTGCGGGAGATTGTCAGACGCGGTTTAGAGGAGTGCCGGGGACAACGGATTGTGATTGGTAACGAATTGCGTGAATATCTGCGCCTCGGAACATTTTCCATGGAAGCAATGGGTAAAATGATGAAGTCCTCCCAGAAGAAACCGCAGACAGGAGATGTGTCAGAGGAGGAAGCTAAGCAAGCGGATACGAAGGAAAACAAAAAACCGACAGCCAGTGCGTTAGAGAAGATGCGCCGGATACGAAGAATGGCGATGATCCTTGGCAATGTCCTTCCATTTGGCATGACAAAGGATATGAAGCAGGTGTTTTTGCTGATGGACTATTGGCAGCAGGCAACCTACACGGATATAGAATCATTCTTCTATCTGATTTTACGAAGATATTGCGGCAGGAGCTTTCTGCCGAAGGAAAAGCCTTGTACGATGCGGTACGGAATCTATCTGAAAGATCCATTTTCGCTTGTTTGCGAGGACGTACTGGATAAATATTGGAAGAAAAATCCGTATGACAAAGGCAGGGATACGATAGCATTTTTGTTTTACGGACATGCATATCCGAACGATTATCTGCCAATCGTGCGTATCATTTGTGAAAAATTAAGAGAAAAATATAACATACTTCCGATTGCATTCTCACAGAATGAGGATCGTGATCAGGAGAAATTAAAGAGTTATCTCTGCCAGAAGAAGTACCCGGTATCCGCGGTGATCAATACGATGCCATTCCGGCTTGGGGCAGGTCCGATGGGCGGAAACGCAGACGGTGCAGTGCAGATTCTGAAGGAACTGCAGGTGCCGTATATCAAGCCATTCTGCTTGACGAAAATCACAGAGCAAAGATGGCAGGAAGCATCCGCGGTCAATCCGGGCGAGTTCCTGATCAGTATGTTGCTGCCGGAATTAGATGGGGGAATCCTCACGTTTCCGGTTGGCGTGATGGGTGATGCGACGGTATCAGAATTGCAGCCGATCACAGAACGGATTGATACACTTGTGGCACGGCTGGAAGGATATCTGAGGTTACAGAAGCTGGCAAATCAGGATAAGAAGCTGGCGTTCGTGTTCTACAATTACCCGCCGGGCGAAAGCAATGTTGCATCCGCGGCATTTCTTGATACCTTTGCATCAGCGGCAGAAGCTTTGAAGCAGTTAAAACAGGCGGGATATCAGGTGGAAGCCCTGACGGCTGAACAGCTTCGGGAGGCGTTCGTTATGGATGGAAACTGCAATGCGCCACAGTGGAGCGACGAGGCCGAGGCTGCGATTACATACAGGCTGGATGGAGAGGACTATCCAGTGAAGGGGATTCGATGTGGAAATGTATTTCTTGGGTTACAGCCGTTGCGGCAGGACGGAGACAGTAAAGCGGATATCATCGAGAACTACCATGACCGGAATCAGGAACCACCGAAGGCATATCAGGCATTTTACCATTATATAGGGGAAGAATTTGGCGCGGATGCAGTGATTCATTTCGGTACACACGGGACTTTGGAATTCCTGCCGGGTAAGGACAATGGCATGATGGGACAATGCTGGCCGGACCGTTTGATCGGGACAGCTCCGCATTTTTATTATTACTATATCGGGAATCCTTCGGAAGCGATGATAGCCAAGCGGAGAACGCATGCTACGATTATCAGTTATCAGGCACCTGCTTTGAAAAAAAGCGGAATATATGGTGAATTGCAGGAATTAAAAGAGACGATTGCTGAGTATAGGGAGAGTATGCAGAGTGCACCGGAACGCTGCGATGATCTGATGAACCAGATTGACCATCTGGCAGAGACATGTGGATGTACAGGGGATCTTGAGCAGATTGAGGAATATTTGTATGAATATGAAAATAGTCTGATCACGGATGGCTTGCATGTGATGAATGCGGAGGAGGCACAGGGACTTTTACATGCCTTAGATGGGGAATATGTCCCTGTTGGAACTGCGGGAGACGTGGTGAAAAATCCGGATATCCTTCCATCCGGGCGGAATCTTGTGCAGTTTGATCCGCGGTTGGTTCCGACGAAGACGGCGTATGAGCGGGGCGCGAAGGCCGCACAGCTTGCCGTGGAACAATATAAAAAGCAGACAGGCAGCTATCCAGATACGACAGCCGTGATTCTCTGGGGATTGGAGACATCCAGAAGTCAGGGCGAGACAGTCGGGCAGATCTTATATTATCTGGGACTCCGTCTAAGGACGGACCGTGCGAGCTTTGATGACCGTCTGGAGATTATTCCGCGGGAGGAGCTTGGAAGACCGCGTATGGATGTGGTGATCCATATGTGCGGATTCTTCCGGGATATGTATCCGAATCTGGTAGATAACCTGAATGAAATGCTACAACAGATTCTTGCGTTGGATGAGACGGACGAGGAAAATTATTTTGCGGCAAATACAAGAAAATTGGCACAGATATTGATGAAAGAGCAGGGAATGGACGAGACACGGGCATGGGAGATGGCGTCCTGCCGGATCTTCGGCCCGAAGGAGGGAGAATATGCGACGCGTCTTACGGATGTTGTGAAAAAAGGAAGCTGGAAAGCAGCGGAGGAGCTTGGAACAGGCTTTACAGCGGATCTTTCGTATGCGTATTCGTACCGGCACAGAGGCGAGGCAGCAGCCAGCGTACTGAAACATCAATATGAAAATGTAGACTACATCTCGCAGATACGGAACAACGTGGAATATGAACTCACCGATCTCGATCATTATTATGAGTTTTATGGTGGACTTTCCAAGGCGGTGGAAAACCAGAAGGGCGAAAAGCCGGTGATGCTTGTCGCAGATACCGTCGGGGAAGATGTCAAGGTGCAGGATATCCATGAGGCGTTGAACCGGGGAATCCGGACACGTCTGTTGAATCCAGCATGGATCGAGGGCATGATGCGGCATACCTATCATGGCGTGCAGCAGATTGAAAAGCGGTTTGAAAATGTGATGGGATTTGCGGCATCGACGGATGCAGTGGACAGCCAGACATTTTCGGAGATGACGCGTTGTTATGTGGCGGATGAAGAACTGCGCAGGCAGATGACAAAGAGTAACAAATGGGCGTATATGAAGATGATGGAACGCCTTATGGAAGCAAATCATCGAGGGTATTATCAGGCAACCGAGGAAGAGTTAGAATCGATCCGGGAGGCTTATATCGAGGCAGAAGGAGAGGCAGAGGAGTAAGATGCAAAGGAAAAAGATAGACAATGTATATCCGTTCACGGCGATTGTCGGTCAGGAGAAGATGAAGGAAGCAATCGTGTTGAATCTCATCAATCCGGCACTCGGCGGTGTACTAATCCGGGGACAGAAGGGAACTGCCAAGACGACTGTCGTCCGTGCAATCCCGAACCTAATGCGGAAGCTGAAAATCGTGGAGATTCCTGCAAATGCAACCGAGGATCGTGTTGCAGGAACGATCAATATTGAGGCGGCATTGAAGGATGGAGAGAAGAAATTTGAGCCGGGACTTCTGAAGGAAGCAGACGGAAATATCCTGTATGTTGATGAGGTAAATCTGCTTGATGATCATATCGTGGATCTGCTCTTAGATGCAGCGGCAACGGGCAGAAATACAGTGGAGCGGGAAGGAATCTCCTGTACGCATGCGTCAAAGTTCATATTGATCGGATCGATGAATCCAGAGGAGGGAAATCTTCGACCTCAGCTGCTCGACCGTTTCGTAATGGTAGTGGATGTGACAGCAGAGGAGGATGTAGATAAGCGAATCCAGATTGTCAAAAACCGGCTTGCCTATGAACAGGATGCATCGGTATTTTGTAAGAGATTCGAGGAACGTCAGGCACATCTGCGCACGAAGATCGACAAAGCCAGAGCACTTTTGCCAGAGGTGACAATGAGCCGGGAACTTCTGCGCCTGTCCGTGGAGATCTGTATTGCCTATGGTACAGACGGACACCGCGCAGATATCGGAATCGTGAAAACAGCGAAGACGATCGCTGCATATGAAGGAAGAAAACGGGTAAAAAAGGAAGATATCTCCAGAGCGGCACAGTATGTATTGCCGCACCGTATGCACAAAAATCCGTTGGATAACGGGCAGATGAATCCGGAGATGATGGAACAGATATTGTCCCGAAAAGGAGAAAAACGTGAATCGGAGACATCCGGGGAGGGAGACTAGACTCTGCGAAGCAGAAAAATGTGGATATGCAGGAGGAAATATTTCTCCCGGTTGAGCAAAGTGGAAGGGAACGCTCGATTATAGAAGTACTAGATGAGATGATGGCATCTCTGGAGCTTCCGTTTTCGCAGAAACGTGCGGCACAATTAAAGATAAAAAAAGGAAAGCACAGTGGATCTGTGGTGCCATCCGAAGCAGAAAGGAAAATGTGCGGCCTTTCGGATGTTGATATCCCGGCGACGATCCGGACAGCCGTGGAACGTGGAAGCCACATGGAGAAAGACGGACTTCAGGGACAGATCATGCCAGAAGATCTGCGTATGAAACGATATCGCAACAAGAAGCACAGTACCGTACTTTTTGTTGTGGATGCCAGCCGGTCGCAGGGTGCGAACAAACGCCTTGCATTTGCAAAAAGCGCAGTGATGGCAATGCTTGAAAAAGCCTATTGTGACCGCGACCGGGTGGGACTAATCTTATTTGGAGATAAGCATGCCACGGTGAAGCTGCCATTTACAAAGAGCGTGGATGTCGCGGCAGAGAACATGCGGGAGCTGAAAGCAAAGGGCAATACACCACTTGCGATGGGGCTGCGTTTGGCAGAACAGGTACAGTTGACGGATCGCCGCAAATATCCGGAGGATATCCATCTCACTGTGCTGATCACAGATGGCAAGTCCAATTATGATACAGAACATGGGAATCCGGTAAAGCTGGTGTATCAGGCAGCGGAGGATTTGAGGAAAAATGAGTTGCCGCTTCTGGTGATTGATACCGAAAACAGTATATTCGGAATGGGAATCGGAGCGAGAATCGCAGAGCTTGCAGATGGTGCATATGTGAAATGTGCAGAGTAACTGGATGGAGCCAGACGATAAGAAAGTTGAAAAAGAAATGAACAAGATCGAAGAATATTACAATAAATTCAATGAGGAAAAACGATTAAATTCCAGACATGGGCAGATCGAGTACCGCATCACGATGAAATATATTCATGATTATCTGGATGTGCGGATGCAGGAGTTGAAGGTTACGAACCGGGAAGATATCAGGATTCTCGATATCGGTGCCGGAACCGGACGTTACAGTGTGGCACTCTGTGAGGAAGGCTACGATGTGACAGCAGTAGAGCTGGTGAAGCATAACTTAGGTATATTGAAGCAGAAAAACAGCAACGTGCATGCGATGCAGGGAAATGCGCTACATCTGAAGAAGCTGGAAGATAATACTTATGATCTGACGCTTCTCTTCGGACCGATGTATCATCTGATGACGAAGGCGGAGAAGATTCAGGCGCTCTCCGAAGCGAAACGCGTGACGAAGCCGGGTGGAATTATCTTAGTCGCCTATGTGATGAATGAGTATGCCGTGGTCGTATATGGGATTCAGGAGAATCATCTGGAAGAAAGCGTGAAGAATGGAACACTGGATGCGTCATATCATACGGTACCTGCGGCGGATAGTCTGTATGCATTTGAACGGATTGAGGATATCGACGGCTACAATCAAGCGGTTGGATTAAAGCGGGAGAAGATTTTGTCACCGGATGGACCAGCCAATTATATCCGTCCGTTTGTGAATCAGTTAAGTGAGGAGAGCTATGAGCTTTTCGTGGCGTATCAGTTGAAGGTGTGTGAACGACCGGATCTGATCGGTGCAGGGGCACATACGGTGGATATACTTCGTAAGGAAGTGTGATGAATAGAATGCGTGCATTGGATAGGATGAATCGGAACAAATATATGCCTGGTATAATGAAGTACGGTGATGAGTGTAGATTATCAGGCGATTACGTGATGATGTAAGATATAAGGAGAAGATAAAACATGGAACAAGGAAGCCTGCCGGAACGCTATCTGTCGCGTTCGGTGATTAAACATATACGAAGATTGAATCCGAAGCTTTCGGTATCGGCAGCAGTTGGAAACGATTATGCGAATCTGCATGGAAGCGTAAGTGCGGATGGCATCGGCGATACGCCGTGGATTGCGTGGGTGAAAGCGATGAATAATTTTGCGTGCTCCGGCGGACAGATCGAGGGTGCACGTCTTACGATGCTCCTGCCGGAAAATGTAAAGGAATCATGGATCAAAGGCTATATGGCAGATTTCAATTCCTATGCAGAAGCAAAGGGCATACAAATCTTAGGCGGACACACACAGGTATCTGAAGTGTTTGCGCGGGCGCAGTTTGTTGTGACAATGCTTGGAACAGCAGGCGATTACCGTGCAAATAAAAAGAAGATCAAGCCGGGCTATGATATCGTAATGGTCGGACAGGCAGGCTTGATGGGCGCGGATATAATACTGAAGGAAAAGCGGGAAGAACTGCATACGCGGTTCCCGGATTTCTATCTGGATATGGCAAGCGTCAAGGAAGATGCGTATAGCATTGCGGACGTGGCACGGAAGATTGCGGATTCCGGCATGGATATCTGCTATATGCACGATGGCTCGTCCGGCGGTGTCTATGGTGCCTTGTGGCAGATGGGCGTCTGGATGGATAAGGGCTTTGAGGTACAGCATGTGGATATACCAATCCGGCAGGAGACAATCGAAATCTGCGAGTTCTTCAATATCAATCCGTATCTGCTTGATGCAACCGGTTGCCTGTTTGTAGTCGTGGAAGATGGAGAGAAGCTGGTGGAATATCTGACAGAGCAGGAAATGGAAGCCGCCGTGATCGGTGTTGTGACAGAGAAAAAAGAGAAGCTGATCGTGGTAAATGAACTGGAACACCGATGTCTGTCTCCGGTAAATGGGGATGAGATACATAAAGTGTTGTAAATGAGAACAAGTGGACTTACAAATGAGCAACCAAAGAGGAAAACAATTAAATAAATATGTACCGGACTATGTGTTATATGATCTGGAGACAACCGGAATCTCTGCAAACTACGATGAGGTAATTGAAATCTCAGCCGTGAAGGTGCGCGGCGGTAAAATCATCGATGAATTCAGCACACTTGTAAATCCGGGACGAACAATTCCGTATGGTGCGAGTGCGGTTAATCACATCTATGATGAGATGGTGGCAGATGCACCGGAGTTTGAAGAAGTGTTACCATTGTTCCTTGCATTTATCGGAAACGATATTCTGGTTGGACATAATATTGCGGCGTTTGATATGAAGTTTCTGTATCGGGACTTTGAGAAATATATGGGATTGATACTTCCAAATGATTTCGTGGATACATTGCGCCTTGCAAAAATCGTATTCCCGGATTGGAAGCATCGGAGACTGGGTGATCTTGCGAACTATTATGGCATCTCTACGGTGGGTGCACACCGCGCATTGACAGACTGTAAGATGAACCAGAAGGTATTTGAATTACTTGGAAAAGAGTTGTCTGGGGAAGGAACGGCGGACGCGCGGCAGAATGTTAAGACTTGTCCAAAATGTGGAATGACGATGGTTAAAAGAAAAGGAAAGTTCGGCGAGTTCTGGGGGTGCAAGGGATTCCCGGATTGCCGGTATACGGAGAACATCTAAGGGGAAACAGCAGGTTGCTTTTATCGTAAGCGGTTGTCTGTTAAGATAGCATCATGTTGGACAACCGAGAAGACTGATCTGTCAGTGCTGTGGCATGCCGCTCGAGGATGAGATCATCGGGCATGACCGGGATGGGGCAATGAATGAATCGTATTGCAAATGGTGCTATGCAGATGGCATGTATACATACAGTAATATGGATGATCTGATCGATGTTGCAGTCAAGCATATGGTGACGGATGAATTCCCGGAGGAACAGGCGCGGGAATATATGAAGGATCTGCTCCCGAAGTTAGATTATTGGAAGCGGTACGATGAACTGAGCGATGGCGGACAGTTCGATGAATTCAAACATCAGTTGATAAAAGAGATTAACGATCTTCACATCGAAGGATTATATAAGAAACGGTAATGATGAATAGAAGCGTTAGTGAAGAGCCGAGTGATCGGCTCTTTTTTGCATTTCATCTAAAAAAGATAGAATTATGATACAATCCAATGTAAAATATAAAAATACATAAAATGCAGGAATATGTATGAACATGATACGGGGTAAAAGGCGGATTTCCATGCATCCGATATCAGAGAAGCGAATGTAGAAACAGGGAGGGATTTACAGATGAAGAAGAAATTATTGACTGTAATGATGGCTGTGATGATGGCATTTTCGTTATCCGGCTGTGGCAATGACGTCATCGTGGATGTCGTGACGAACGATGTAGAAAGTGGAAGCAATCAGACAGATGTTTCTAACTCAGGAACGTCGCAGGGAGAGCAGACAGCATCGGCAGAAGTGGCAGAGACCAATCCGGCAGGACTTAAGACGATCCCGTTAGAGGATGTCAAGATCGGTGTGTTGTATATCGGCAGTGCATCCGATACATCGGGATATACGTATGCACACGAGCTTGGAATTCAGGGTATGGTTTCAAATCTCGGACTTAAGGAAGATCAGGTTGTACGCAAGGAATCGATAGACGATGGCGATGATGTAGCAATCAAAAAAGCGTTGGATGAATGTATGGATGAAGGCTGCAACATTGTATTTGCAACGAGCTGGGGTTACATGGAAGAGACCGCGGCATATGCGGAGAAGTATCCGGATGTTTATTTTGCACACGGAACCGGATACATGAGCAATGGAAGCAATTTTACGAATTATTTCGGAAGAATCTATCAGGCGAGATATCTGTCCGGTCTGGTAGCTGGTATGAAGACAAAAAGTAATTTAATCGGGTATGTATCTGCGATGGGCAGCGACAACAGTGAGTGTACCGGTGGTATTGATGCATTTGCAATGGGTGTCGAGGAAGTCAATCCGGATGCGAAGGTGCTGGTGGCAGTGACGAACTCCTGGTTTTCTCCGGATGACGAGCAGGCGGCTTCCGATGCATTGATTGGCAAGGGCTGCGATGTGCTGGCACAGCATGTAGATACGACAGCTCCCCAGACTGCATCCGAGAAAAACGGAACATGGGCGATTGGATATAATTCCGATATGAGTAAAGAGACACCGGATGCAACGCTGACATCGGTTATCTGGAACTGGAGTGCGTATTACACCTCCTATGTAAATAGTATCGTCAATGCGACATATGACGGTTCGAATTATTATGGCGGTATGGACGAAAGTCTGGTCGGACTGACAGGATTATCTTCTCTGTGTGAGGATGGAACACAGGAGAAAGTAAATGAGATGCAGCAGAAGATTTTGTCCGGCGAATTCGGCGTGTTTGACGGAGAAATCCTTACCAACGATGGAACTGTGATCGGAGAAGAGGGAAAGACATTGGATGATGCGACGATTACCGGTAAGATCAACTGGTATTATCACAATGTGGAAGTTGTAGATTGGAAATAGGGGGGATAGCCGTGAAAATATTTCGCAATTTGAAGCTGCAGTACAAGATGCTTATACTGGCTATCATTCCGGTACTCGTCATGGGTATTGTAGCGATTCTCATTAGTAATACAGTCGTGAAAAATAAACTGCTGGACGATGCCAAGCAGAAGCTGAAAGCGACATCGAATGCCGTGCTTGCGGCGTATGATCAGAATGCCGGAGATTATTTTGTAAATGCGACCGGGGATGTGTGGAAGGGTGCTTACAACGTATCGCTGTCTACGCCTTTTATCGATGATATTGCTGCAAAAACCGGGATTGAGGTTACATTCTTTTACAACGACACGAGACTTGTGACATCGTTAAAGGATGCGGACGGGAAGCGGATCCTTGGTTCTAAGGCAGGCGATTTCCTTGTGGAAAATGTCCTGCAGGATGGCAATGAGGTGTTTACCAATCGTGTGCTGGTAGATGGTACTTTCTATTTTGGATATTATGTGCCGGTGCACCAGAATAACAGTGATGAGATCATCGGTATGGTTTTCGCCGGAATGCCGGTCAAGGAGATATATGCGAGCCTGAATCTGATTACCATGATTTTTACAGTAGCAATCCTTGTTATACTGGTAATCGCGGTCATCGGATGTCTGCTTGTTTCCAGAGGAATTGCAAAGAGTATCCGGAACAGTATGGACGTGGTAAAACAGATTTCGGAAGGCAATCTCAATGTTGAGATCGAGCAGAGTATGTTGGATAGAAAAGATGAGGCGGGAGCTTTGTCATGTAATACGCAGACGCTTATCGACAGCTTATCTGCGATGATTGGCAAGATCAGCAATAATACCATGACCCTGAATGCATCTTCCGAGGAGATGAATGCGGCTGCCGGACAGGCAGGCAATGCGGTTGGAAATATCAACGATGATCTGCACAATATGCTTACCGGAGCTGTCGAGCAGACCGGCAACGCGCAGAATATCAAGAACAGCATTCACAATATGAATATTCATCTGGAAAAGACGCTCGGGGAAGTGGATCACCTTTCCGATGAGACAAAAGCGATGCTTGACGCCAGAAATGACGTGGATAAATCGTTGAACCAGCTCGATGCTTCGAACCAGGATGTTATGACCGAGGTTGAGAACATCCAGAAGCAGACACAGCAGAATAATGAATCCGTGGAAAAAATCATTGCCGCAGTTAGTTACATCTCCGATATTGCAGATCAGACAAACCTTTTATCTCTGAATGCATCGATTGAAGCAGCCAGGGCAGGTGAAACCGGTAAAGGATTTGCCGTAGTCGCAGAAGAGATTGGCAAGCTGGCAAACCAGAGTAATGAAGCATCGACAGAAATATCCGAGCTGGTGAATCTGTTAAGCTATAATTCCAACCAGACAATGGATATTATGGACAGCGTACAGGATGCTATGAATGATCAGACGAAGAAGCTGGTTGAAACTGCCAATATATTCAAGCAGTTACAGGAGCATGTATCTCATGTTGCAGATGGTGTGGATGTCATTCGTGATGCAACCGTACAGTTAGGCAAAGAAACCGATGAAATCGGAAAAGATATCAAGAACTTAAGTGATATCGCACAGAGAAACGAGGATACGGTTAAGGGAACGATTTCCTTTAGCGATGAGGTGCTTGGCACAGTAAACAGTGTGACTGAGATGTCAACGGAAGTCAGCTCATCCGCCAATGATATGGCAGGCGTGGTGTCACATTTCCGTATGTAAGAAGTAAGAATATAAATAGAAAAAGAATGCAGAAGCGTTGGTTCATCATTATATGAACCAACGTTTTTTCGTAATAAGCCGGAATGCAGAAATTTGACTTAGATTTTACATGGTTTCCACATAAATATGATAGTAGAGTGGCAAATTTCAATTTTATAATAGAGCAGAAATTAGAGAAAACAATATATTCAAAGCGAGGAAAAGAATATGCCATCTACATATGCACATTACCGGATGGGACAGGAAGTAATCAAACAGATTTCTGCCCCTGCTCGCATTTTTCTTCTACATTGATGGCGTCTACACGATCATTGATATGGCAACCGCCTATGGAACCGCACTCGGATTCGACAGTACGAAACTGCTTCTGGCATTGCTTGTCACACAGATCGTAGCATTTCCTTTTGCAATCATATTTGGCAGGCTAGCCAATTGTTATAAAACAGAACGACTTATCACGATCTGTATTGGCGCATATCTTGGCATTGCCATATTCGCTATCTCCCTGAGGGAACAGTGGCAGTTCTGGATTCTGGCGATTCTGGTTGGCATGTTCCAGGGTGGAATTCAGGCATTGTCCAGATCGTATTTCGCCAAGATCATACCGCCGGAAAAATCCGGCGAATACTTCGGACGGATGGACATATGCGGAAAAGGTGCATCTTTCCTTGGCACAATCGTAATCAGCCTGATCTCGCAGGTGACCGGCAAGGTAAAATATCGGTGTAGGCGCGATATCCGTGTTCTTTGTACTTGGGATGATCGTGTTCCGGATGGCAACCACGGAGGAAAAGGGAGAAGGAAAGAAAGTGAGGATGAGATTCGGGGAAGATGGGGTATATTGAGGGGAGAGGAAGAGATTATTTTGTAATCATCCATAATCAATATGAAGTGGGTTGCATTAACTTTTGCAGAAGAAAATGCGAGCCGCTATTTTGGCATGTAAACAATTAAGCGTTTTTCAACAGTTTTAATCGGATTATATCACATAAAATACCAGAAAAACAGAAAATACAATGTTTAATGTATTAGAAAACCTTTTGATTTTGCACTGAGTTTTTCATTTAAAGTCAAAGAAATTTGAACAAATCGTTTTTACCAAATAAACCCATAGTAGCCCTTTCCGTTTTACTACTAATTTTACTACTAACAGGTAGTAACAACATGCTCAATTCTGCTCTGATTTGCCACAATCTGTAATTTCAGAGCATATCACAATAACCCCGGAAACCATTGCAAAACAGGGCATTTCTGGGCGAAATAAGGAGAAACAAAACTATGATTAAAATTCTTTTCTGCTGTCACGGCAACATTTAAAGTATGGCGAGAAAGACTTGATTTTGTAGGATTTTCTAGATAGAAACAAATAATTTACACCTTATTTATACCTTTGGAAGACCGAATCGGAATAATTAAAAAAGTTGTCATAATTCAGTTGGCCCCAAAATAATACTACACTCAAAATCAATTAAAAAATCAATCGTAAAAAAATACGATTGATTTTTTGCGCATTTTTGCGTATATCTCAAGAAGATAAAAAACACCCACCTAAGCTCTGTCGACCAGTTTTTTAAAAATGAACAGGGCGTAGCTCATCAGCAAGTAGATGAATCTATTTTACCGGACAGTATAGGCGG